>Ga0164290_1000426_pt1 | contig 138435 bp, 101 predicted proteins | sample Micstemetagenome_FD_108782 | JGI IMG/M metagenome (GOLD analysis project Ga0164290, IMG submission 108782) | Contaminated culture microbial community from soil near Moab, Utah, USA - Microcoleus steenstrupii SON62 (Illumina Assembly) | ecosystem: Environmental > Terrestrial > Soil > Soil crust... | reverse complement strand
CTGGACCGCCCACCGCAACGCCCGCCGCTGCGGCACTCACTGGCAATTCACCACCGCCAACGCCAGAATCAAACTCCGCTCCCTCTATCCCCAACCTGACGGAATTGGATAGACGGAGCACTAAGTTGCCGGAAAGTCGAGTTACTCTGCGTCTGTCGTGGTGGCGACAACCCCCGCGGTTTTGCTGCCGGCGAAAAAGGCGGCGAGCACCTTTTCGCGCAGTTCTTCTGTCACCTTGGGGTTCTCTTCGAGGAAAGTTCGGGCCTTTTCCCGGCCCTGGCCCAGGCGTGTCTCGCCATAGGTGAACCAGCTTCCGCTGCGATCGACCACACGGTAAATCGTTGCCAGATCGAGCACATCGCCATGATAGCTGATGCCACATGTGCTGAGCATATCGAACTCGGCCTGGCGGAACGGCGGGGCCACCTTGTTCTTGACGACTTTCACTTTCATCCGCATGCCGATGGTGTTTTCGCCTTCTTTCAAGGTGCTCAACCGGCGCACATCGATGCGGCAGGAACTGTAGAATTTGAGGGCGCGACCGCCCGGCGTGGTTTCCGGACTGCCGAACATCACGCCGATTTTTTCGCGGATCTGGTTGATGAAGATCACCGTGGTCTTGGACCGGGAGATGGCCCCGGTCAATTTGCGCATGGCCTGACTCATCATCCGGGCCTGCAAGCCGACGTGGGTATCGCCAATTTCGCCATCAAGTTCGGCCTTGGGGACCAATGCAGCCACCGAGTCGACCACGATCATGTCGACCGCGTTCGACTTGATGAGCATTTCGGCAATTTGCAGCGCTTCTTCCCCATAAGACGGCTGGCTGACCAGCAGATCTTCCAGATTCACGCCCAGTCGCTTGGCCCAGGCAGGGTCGAGCGCGTGCTCGGCATCAATGAACGCCGCGATGCCTCCGGCCTTTTGGGCACTGGCGAGAGCATGCAAGGCCAGCGTGGTTTTCCCGCTCGATTCCGGGCCGAACAGCTCGATGATGCGGCCGCGCGGCAGACCGTAGCCGCCCAAGGCCAGGTCGAGCGATAACGCCCCCGTGGGAATGCCGGAAATCGCCACGCTTTCGCCGGTGAGCTTCATAATCGAGCCTTTGCCGAACGATTTCTCGATCTGGCCCAAGGCGTTGTCGAGCATTTTTTTCTGCTCGGCGGTTTCAAAATCGGCATCCGACTTTTTGGCGGGCTTGGCCTTAGGTGACATCGGCGGGCGATCCTTCTGCAACGCGATAAGGTGAAGACGGGGCCGCCAGTTTCGGAACACCTAAGCGGCGGCCAATGCGTGGACGTAGGAATAGTAGTTAGAACCCGTATGCTCTTCAAGGGCCGATCTGGAAGTTCTCTGGGGCAGCGCCGTTTTCATGCTGTTTCTGATGAAGCATTCATGGCGGGGGCCACGGGTTTATCAACCTGAAGTTCTGCCGCATCGGCCTCGCTGCCGCAAAATTTGCCGGACTCTGTCGTGGGCGTTCAGGATTTCCCCGCGTGGCGTGCGGAAACCCTGGGTCGTGGTCAACTCGGGGTTGAGGCTTCCGTCGATCACTTGATAGCACTCGTCCGACTGACCGGAGGACTCCGGCCAGATCGCGGGAGAATGCGTCATGTGGTGCCCCTCGTGTCAGGCTGATGTCGCCGCCGAACTTTCGGCCGATGAGCGTCGCTTGAATTGTGCGCGGTGTGGCACGGAAATGGGTCTCGCCGCCGCGGGAGCCGCCCCGTCCCGCAGTCCCAGACGTGCTCCAGACAGCACGCGTGACGCCACCGAACTGCTGGCCCGGTGGACCGCCGAAGGCCTGACGGCAACGCGGCCCGTGGTTTCGCAGTCGCTGACAGAGGCCCACGCTGCGGTCCCCGCGAACGACGAATCCAGTACCGAAATTCCCGTCGTCGCCATGAATACGCAGATCGCCGAAGCAGCACCGGCCGACAAACCGCGGCGGCAGCAGTCTGCCAGCGAACCCCTGGGGAACTGGGTGGCGGTCGGCGGTCAGATGGCGGCGTACATGGGCGTGCTATTACTCACCTGTGGCACCGCATTGGTTGTCGTCAGCCAGTTTGGCGGGACGATGCAACAAGCCATTACCGGGTGGTTATTAACCACGGTCGGACAGATGCTGCTGTTCGTCGGCGTGGTGACGCTGGTGTCGCATGGTTTAGAACAGAACCGCCGCGATATCGCCCGCCAGATGCGGCGGTTTCGCAAGTTGTTGCGAGACTCCCAAGCCGCGAACGAAGCCGCCAGCGAGCGTCGCGCGGCGTGAGAATTTGTAGACCCCCAGACAGGAATGTCTGGGCCACTGACTCCCAAGTTGGAATGTCTGGGCCACTCTGCTCTTAGGGATTCCACTCTCGGTGGAATTCATTGACAGTGGCACGGACATTCCTGTCTGTGCGAATTCTGCAAGCACATGCTGTCTGTGCGAACTCCTTCACAGACTGCCCACTACGCCGCTTTTGCCAGTTCTTCGGGCGGCGTCAACCAGCGATGCAGAATCACTTCCGCGACGCGCTTTGTGGCCCCGGTGGCACCAATCGAGCGTTTGAGTTCCGCGAACTCGGTTTGAATTCGCTCCAGCGCCTGCGGATCACTCAACCAGCGATCCACATCGGCCGTGAGGGCCTGAATCGTCGGCTCGGGATCACCCACGCAGATATGTTCCGGCATCAACTGTTGTTTGGCGATCAGGTTGGGCAGTGAAAAATACTTGATGGTGACCAGCAAGCGGCCCAGGAAATAGGTCGGCCAATTGGCAGAGTAGACCACCGTCGCGGGAGTGCCCCGGGCCAGCATTTCCAGACTGACCGACCCAGAGACCATCATCGCGCAATCGGCGAGTTGAATGATCTCCGATGTCTTGCCGACGAAGAATGTCAACGGGACTTCCGCGCCCGAGTTACGGTATTCTTCCAGGCACCATTGCCGTTGAGATTCCTTGTAATTCGCGACCAGAAACTGCGTGTTCGGATGCCGGGCATACAACCGCCGGGCCGCCTCTTGCAATAACGGCCAGTTGTGTTCGACTTCATGCCTGCGCGAACCCGGCAGCAAGGCGACCGTCTGCCCGCGCGAGGGGGTCCATTCCCGCAGGAATGAGGCATCAAGCGGGTGATTCACAACTTCATCGAAGAACGGATGGCCGACATACAGCGCGGGAATTCCCCGGCTGGCATACCAGTCGGTTTCAAAGGGGAGACCCGACAAGATCAGGTCGACAGACTTCCGCACCTTTTTGATGCGCCACGGCGCCCAGGCCCACAGTTGCGGGGGCATGTAATAGGCGACCGGAATGCCGTGAGCCCGGGCGGCTTTCGCGATCCAGAAGTTGAAGCCGGGGAAATCCACCAGCACCACCACGTCGGGCTTGTGCAACGCCAGATAGGCTCGGGCTTTGCGGTAAAGTTGATAGAACTCCCAGATTTTCGGGATGACGGCGAAAAAGCCCATCACGGCCATATTCGTCAACGGAAACAGCAGCTGACAGCCCGCCTGCTCCATCCGCGGGCCACCATAGCCGGTGACACGCAATCCGGGTTGCCTGCGGCGCAATTCTTCAATCAGACACGCCGCGTGCTGGTCGCCGCTCGGTTCACCGACAGAAAAAAAGACGTGCATCCCTGCCCCCTGAAATGGCCCGCGTCACTGCGAGCCGGCGTCTAACAAACCCCACTCCATCGCAGAATTCCCACGCTGGGTCAAGAGGGAAACCGGCCGACACCCCATCGTTGACCAGGTTCCTCTCGGGGCGCGAGCGTTCCCCATCTTCAACCCTCCCCGCTCGACTTCGTTCGCGATACACTGGCGTCCACAGAGACAGTACGAAACACCGGCCCCTCACAGACATTCTGCAAGATCGGCGCAACGGCTTGAAGGAATCGAGCATGCCCCTGGCTGATCCGTATCAGATAGCGGTGGACGATTTGACACCCAGCCAGAAACTGGCCCGTGTCCACGCGCTGTTCGACTGGGTGCGCGATTTGTACGCCCGGCAGTTGAGTCAGCAGCTGGGGAACGTGTCGACAGAGCGTCTTCGCTGGGAAGTCGCCCTGAGGCTCTATGGAAATGACCCACAAGCCCGGAAGCTGATTGAACGGAAACTCCGCGATGTTCAGTCCTGAGGCATTCTTCCCGGTGCTTCAGCGTGTGGCGAGCCTGTTGCAGAAATTGGGGGTTCGCTTTCATCTGACCGGCGGCCTGGTGAGTGTTTACTACGCCGAACCGCGACTCACTCAGGATGCCGATCTTGTGGTTGATCCCCAGCAACTACAGGCATGCCTGGAAGAGTTTCTGGTTGCGCTGGAACCGCTCGACTGGCTGATGGACGCGCAAGTGATTCGCGATGCCGTGAGCCGTGGCCGGATGTTTCAACTGATCGACGTGCAGGATTGTGTCAAAGTCGATATTTATCCGCGGGAGCTGATCCCCGGAGAGTTGGGGCGATCGCTGATTGTGAATCTGACTTCAACACTGAAATTCCCCATTGCTGCATTTCCCGATGTGGTCGTCTCCAAACTTATCTGGATCAGCAAGGGAAGCCACAAAAGCCGTCGCGATGTGCGGCAACTGTGGCTGCGCTGCGGTATGGCGGACGAAGACACCATTCGCGGATATGCAGCACAACTCAAACTGGAAGATCTGCTGAGCGAGGTATTGAACGAGTCCGACGAAATCGAAAGTTGATTGGGGCAAATCCCAGCCCATCGCATTTCAACCTTCCCTGTTCACACTTGGCGTCGCTGCGCGAATCTGCGATTGTGCCATTATGAAAATCACATTCTTCGGCGCGGCGGGCGAAGTCACCGGCAGTCAGCATCTGCTGGAGTGCGACGGCCGACGCATTCTCTTCGATTGTGGCATGTTCCAGGGGCATCGGGCGGAGTCGCGCGCGAAGAACGAACGCTTCCACTGCGACCCCAAACATCTCGATGCGGTCATTCTGTCGCATGCCCATACCGACCATTGCGGCAACCTGCCGGGACTTTATAAGGCAGGCTTTCGCGGGCCGATCTTCTGCACCCCTGCCACCGCCGATGTCGCCGACGTGATGCTGCGTGACTCGGCGGGCATTCAAGCAGAAGACGCGAAGTATCTGCGGCGGAAGCTCGGGCCGGGCCATCCCCTGGTCGAACCGCTGTACAACGATGAGCACGTGGAACAGACCATCAAACTGATGGAGACTATTCCCTACGGCGAATGGCATCATCTGGCGAACGATGTGAAGTTGCGGTTCAGCGACTCGGGCCACATTCTGGGTTCGGCCATCACAGAACTGGAGCTTCAGGATAAGGGAGAATGGAAGCGCGTGGTCTTCACGGGAGACCTGGGACGCCGCGGGTTGCCACTGTTGCGTGATCCACAACTGGTGGAAGGCTGTGACCTGCTGATCACCGAGAGCACCTATGCCGACCGGATCCATCCCGATGCCCACGATATTGAGGTGCATCTGGAACGCATCATTCGGCGGGCGGAAGAGCGGGGCGGACGGGTCATCATTCCGGCTTTCAGCCTGGGTCGCACGCAAACCCTCGTCTACTTCCTGAATCGCCTGTTCAACGCCGGTAAACTGCCTTCAATACCGGTCTATGTCGACAGCCCGTTATCGATCGAGATCACCTCGGTTTATCGGCGGCATCTCAATGTGCTTGATGCCCAGTTGCAGCGGGAATTGCAGGCGGATCGCGATCCCTTCTCGTTCCCCGGATTGCGGTACGTGCGCTCAGCGGCAGAGAGCGCGGGATTGAACCGGTTGACCGATCCGTTTGTGGTGATCGCTTCCAGCGGAATGTGCGAAAGTGGTCGCGTGGTGCATCATTTGAAACATGGAGCCAGCAATCCCAATAACACGATCGTGCTCATCGGCTTTCAGGCGGCACATACACTGGGCCGCCGGATTCAGGAACGGCGACCGTACATCCGCGTGTACGATCATGAAGTCGCCTTGAAAGCCGATGTCGAAACGCTTTCGGGCCTGTCGGCTCATGCCGATGCGGAGGACTTCAAATGGTGGTTCGACCATTTCGCGAACAACCGGGGCATCGGGCGGGCTTTCATTGTGCATGGTGAACCAACCGCGGCGACGGCCATGGCCCAGCTCATCGACCATGTCTGTGATGAACTGGCGGTCGTGCCCGGTTTTGGCGACAGCTATGAGGTTTAGGCCGGATCGTTGAAATCCGAAAGAACCTATAAACCAATAAGCCCAAAACTCGTTGGTCTCGCTTACGAATTGAAACCGTTGGCAGCGAAGGGTGGGGTTGGGAATTTGTTTCCGATTTCGTGCTTCGGCTGTCGAGATTCCCGTTCATCGCTACCCACAATCGGCGGGGGTTGTTAGTCTGGCGTCGCTGATGGTTCCGTAGTTTGAAGGACATGTGTTCGCGATGGGTGCCCTGTCGATTCTCGACTACGTCGTCGTCCTTGTTTATCTCGCGATGACGATGTTCATCGGAGTCTGGGTCAGCCGGTACATTCAGACCGGGCGCGAGTTCTTTCTCGCCGGACGCACGCTGCCCTGGTGGGCCGTCGGCATCTCGCTGGTCGCGACCGACATCGGCGGGACCGACATTATTGGGGTGGGCGGAGCGGCCTACCGTTATGGGCTCTCCGTAGGCAATTTCGAGTGGATTGGCTGTGTGCCCGCGATGATCGTGGGGGCGTTCGTGTTCATCCCGCATTTCTGGCGATCGGGAATCACCACGATTCCTGAGTTTCTCGAGAAGCGATTCGATGTGCGTGTACGAACGGCGGTGGCGATCTGCTGGCTGATCTTCATGGCATGCAACATCGGCGTGATGCTGCTGGCTTCCGCGAAACTGATGGAAGCCCTCGCGGGTTGGCCGATGTACTGGACCATCATCGGCATCTCGATTCTGGTGGGGTTTTATACGTTTTCGGGTGGACTGGCGGCCGTAGTGTATACCGACGCCCTGCAAGGCCTGCTGATGATCGCCGGGTGCGGGTTGGTGGTGGCTATCGGGCTGTATGAACTCGGGGGGATCGCCGGTTTGCGAGACGCCGTGATTGCCGCCGGTGCGGAATCGGCCCAGGTGACCGTGAATACCCAAGAGCATTTCCGGCTGGTGCTACCGGTCGATACTCCATCACCGTTTCCGTGGACGGGAATTCTGTTCGGCCTGGCCTTCATCACCAGCCCGGCTTACTGGATTGGCAACCAGGCGATTGTGCAACGGGCCCTCGGGGCTCGCTCGGAATTTGAAGCGAAGGCGGCCTACGTCTGGGGAGCGCTGCTGAAGAACGTGATCCCGTTCGTAATTGTGATCCCGGGCATGATCGCGCTCGCCAGGTTCCCCAACCTTGCCGATGCCGATCAGGCGTTGCCCAAGCTGATCGGCACATTCATGCCCGCGGGAGGGAAGGGGATTTTTCTTGCGGCGTTCATGGCGGCACTCATGTCGAGTGTTGATTCTTACCTGAATTCGGCGACGACGATCTTCACGCATGATCTCTATCTGCGGTTCCTGAGACCGACCGCCGATGAGCGCCGGTTGCTGTTTGTCGGCCGGACGATGACGGTGCTGCTGTCGATATGGGGCGTGTTCTTTGCGTTTCTGCTCAGCCAATCGGCTGCGGGGATTTATGCGATTTTTCAAACACTGATGTCGTTCTTTAATGGCCCCGCGTTCGCCGTGCTGCTGGCCGGATTACTGACGAGGGGTGTGAACCGCCACGGTGCGCTGTTGGGGTTTATCGCGGGGGTATTCACGGCGGTGTCGCTGTATGTCTTGAATCACGAGGTGGTGTGTGCCTTCCTGAGAACGAAGCCGTTGTTCCAGATTTCCGACCCGTTTCTGTACTATTCCATCTGGGCGTTTCTCGCGACCTGGCTGGTGATGCTGGTGGTGAGTTACTGGACGGAACCCGACCCCGCCGAGAAGCTGGCGATGTGTTTGGGTAGCACCAGGCCGGAGGCCGCCCGATGAGTCCGCTGCATGGCGTGGGAGATCTGCTGCGATCCGCGTTTCAGACGATTCCGCTGGGCTACGTCCGCGCGGTCTTTGTCGCAATACCGCTGCTGCTGATGGCCTGGGTTCTGCGGATCCCGGCGACACAAACCACGCCACCGGGTCGCGAAGGCCGTTGGGACGAAGACTTGCGGGTCTGGGCGTGGGTCGCACTCGCCGCGCAGGTGCTGATTTATTGCCTGTTTTGATCAGGCTAAGGGTTAAGTGCTAAGGGTTGAGGGTTGAGGGTTGAAAAGCCGCCACCGCTGAGTGGCGGGCACTTTGAGATGAAGGTTAATCGCCTTCGTCGATCAACTCACGTCTCCCTGCCCGTCATGCCTCTCGCCGATGTTCTTTTGCGATTCTTGTGCCTTTTGTGGCTGGGAATTCTGCATGACTAATGACCATCAACGCCGAATCTTCCGCCAACCCGCGCGGCAGATCGCACCGCACAGCAAACCGGCGGCGTCCCACTTGGTCACCTTCGGCCGTTGTTCCCACACGCGGTAGCCGATGCCTTCGGTGCGGTCGAGGATCTTCAAGCCGCCTCGCGCGAAGAGATCGATATCCACCTGCAATTTGCCCGGCAGACAGGGGATGAGGGGCAGACCATCGCGCAGCCACTGCCGGGCCCGATCGACTTCAAACTGCAACAGCGCGATGAAAGCCGGTGTGCTCTTACGGGCATCGAAATCGGCTCGCGAAACGCCGAACCGCTCATAGTCTTCGCGGGGCAGATAGATGCGGCCGATGTCGTAATCGCGCCGCACATCCTGCCAGAAATTCGCCAGTTGCAACCCCGTGCAGATCGAGTCGGACCAGGCGAAGTTCTGATCCGACACACAGCGGCACAGGTGCAGCACAATGCGTCCGACTGGGTCGGCACTGCGGCGGCAGTAGTCGCGGAGTTGATCGAACGTGGCGTACTCGGTTACCGACTGATCTTGCTCGAACGCCGAGATCAGATCGGCAAAAGGTTCACGCGGTATGGCGAACTGATCGATGGTCGATCGTAAGGCGACAAAGACCGGATGTGTGGTTTCGCCTGCATAGCAGCGGTCGAGCTCCGACCGCCACCAGGTGAGCAGTTCGAGCGACTTCGCCGGATCGCCGACTTCGTCGCCCAGGTCATCAGCCCAGCGGCAATAAGCATACACGTTGTAGAAGTGCTGGTGCAGAGGCTTCGGCAACAGCCAGGAGACGAGCGGAAAGTTTTCGTAATGCGAAGTCGCCAGCGCGCGGCAATAGGCCTCCGCCAAACCGAGTGTCACCGGCATTGTTTCGAGACGCTCCGGTCCCCAACGCTGCAGTTCATAAGCAAAAGCGGTCGACATGGTGCCTAATCAGATCGTCTTTTTGAGAGTTTCCCAGTTCATACCGCCTGTGACTCCCTCGGCGACTCTGCGGTCCAGTTCCGCAAGAAATACCTCGTCATCCTCCTCTGAAAGCGTCGCGGCCAGTTCATCAACCAGGCGGCGACGGTCCGCCTCGGGCAGTTTTTTGGCCTGATCCAGCCATTCTTCAATTTCTGACGACATCCTAACCCCTGACCAGATGACCACCAGCTTCGTTCCCGGACCCGGACAGATTATACTCTTGCACAGCAGCGTCCGTCATCCCGAAGTGAACACCATGTCCGTACCGCAAGTGGCGATTGTTGGCCGACCGAATGTCGGCAAAAGCTCTCTCATGAACTGGCTTGCGCACAAGCGCATTTCCATTGTCGACCCCATGGCCGGCGTCACACGCGATCGCGTTACGTACCTGATGCATCATGACGAGCGGTTTTTTGAACTGATCGATACCGGGGGGATTGGCATTGTCGATGTCGACGAACTGAACGACGAAATTCATCATCAGATTCAGATCGCCATCGATATGGCTGATGTGATTCTGTTCGTGGTCGATGGGTCGCAGGGCATTTCCGCGCTCGACCGGCAGGTGAGCCAGAAGCTCCGCAAGATCGACAAGCCCAAGGTGCTCGTCGTTAACAAATGCGATTCTCCCAAGCTCGATCGCGAAGTCGCCGAGTTCTATGGCCTCGCTGATGTGCCCATGGTCATCACCAGCGTCATTGGGAACCGTAACCAGCAGGAATTGCTGGCGGCGATCATTGCGGCATTGCCCCCGGCCGATGACGATGAAGACCTGGCCGGCAACCGCATGGACGCCATTCCGGAAATGAAAGTGGCGATTGTCGGCCGTCGCAACGTCGGCAAAAGTACGTTCATCAATCAGCTGGCGGAGACCGAGCGCTGCATCGTCAGCGAGATTCCCGGAACCACACGCGACAGTATCGACGTGCGGTTTGAACTCGATGGCAAGGCCTTCATCGCGATTGATACGCCCGGCGTGCGGAAGCGGAAGAGCCTGGCGAACAGTGTCGAATGGTATGGCCTCGCGCGGGCCAAACGCAGCATCCGCCGGGCCAATGTGGTGCTGATGTTCTTTGACTGCACGCAGAAAATCAGCCGGGTCGACAAGCAACTCGTCTCGGAAATCGAGGACGAGTACAAGCCTTGCATCTTTGTGGTCAACAAGTGGGACTTGGCGACTGATGACACCGCGACGGGCGAGTGGGCCGAGTATCTGTTCAAGACGTTCGGCAACATGAAGCATACACCGGTGGCGGTCATTACCGCACAGACCGGCCGGAACGTGAAGAAGCTGATCAACCTGGCACAGACGATTTACAAGCAGGCCCGGTTCCGCATACCGACCGGGGAACTGAACCGGTTGATGAAGGCCGCCGTGCAGAACTGGCCGCCGCCGATGCGACAGAACCGTAACCCGCGGATTCTGTACACGACGCAGGTTTCGACGGAACCGCCGACGCTGGTCATGAAAGTCAACGATCCTGATATCTTTGATGATTCGTGGCTGCGGTACCTGATGGGGTACATCCGCGAGAATCTGCCCATCAAGGAAGTGCCAATCAAGCTGTATCTGCGTTCGCGCGACGACAAATCGCCGCTGAAGTTCCGCAAGGAAGAGGCGGAACTTCTCGCTGAACTGGCGGCCTTGGAAGCCGCGGAGGCTGATACCGCGACGGTTGCGGAAAGTGAATGGGACGACGAATAAGCCGGGCGCGTTTCGTACCCGGGCAGCGATCGGTCAATACACATTCGGCTGCAGTCCGGGAACCGTATGATCGGTGGGCGCGGGCGGAAAGACATCGTGGGTGAGGATCATCGTCTTCCCCACGAAGTAGGTATGAAAGTCGTCGACGACCAGGTTGTACACGTCGGCGGTGCGGTCGAGATCCTCGATCGTCAGGACTGTGCGGCCCGTGGTGGTATGGGCGCGCATTTCATTGGTCAACAACAGCGTCCGGGTCCATCCGCGCCCCGCGATCCAGAAATGATGTCCCGGGCTGGCTTCCACAGATTCCTGCGTCATGGAGATCTTCCGGAGGTGGGCGTCCCGGCGGTGCGTGGTCTCCAACACCGATTTGTAGGCCAGTTCGCCCGTGTTAACGCACTTGGAAAGGACTCGGTCGCCAGGCTTGATCTTTTCGATGGCCATAAACCCCTGGCTGGTCCAGACGGGCGTACCGGCGGCAATACAGCTCACGGGGGGCGGCCCGAAAAGCTGTTGCGTCTCGCTGACGACCACCACGGGTTTGGGGGCGATCCGTACCACATCCATGACGTTCTGGTCCCACCAGTTCCACCAATGGACAGGATCTGACGAAGCGGGTTGCTGTGAAACCTGTGCCAGTAAAGACCCCGTGCGCTCGTTGATGTGCTGCGTGACATCATTCATTTGTTCGGCGGTGACGACTTGCTGGTGCAACGTCTCCAACGACCGCCGCGCATCGGCTTCGAGTTTCAATGGATGGCTGTCCTGCAGGTTATCTACATAAACCATGCGAGGTCGCTGTGCAGTGCCACGGTTCATGACCAGAATGCTGGTATCGGTCAACTGAAAGCTGGCGACTTCGATGGTCTCACGGTTCTCGCGAGCGAACAAAAAACGCCATTCGCGCCAGGCATTTCGCGTGGGACGAACCACTGCGACACTGGGTCGCAGTTCAAAGGGCGTATGCAGGTATTCCAGCGTCATGGGGACAAAATCTTCCCAGGGGCGCTGCGTGAGCGCTGTCGCGGCGGAAGCGCGAACCGATTCCCAGTTGGATAAGATCGCCAGGCGCGCCAGGACTTGACTCGAACGATACGAATCGACCTGGGAGAGCACGTCTACCAGTGCATGCGACGTGATTTCGCCGCGACTGCCCAGCGCGACTTCCAAGACCGGTAGCGCCTGCGGAGTGACGAGGGAACGCAGATCGTCCAAGGCCGACGGGCGTTGACGGGGATGACCTTCCAACCGCGGCATCAGATGGTCTAGTCGCGGTTGCAACCGGCGGAACTCGCGCGCGGCGGCTTGCTGATCGTGTCGGTACTGCTGCAGTTCCGCTTCAGTGAACCAGCGGTTTCCCACCGGCCGGTAGCCCAATTCGACCAGAACCCGGGCCGCATCTTGAACCTGCCCCGTGCTCAGGGCCCGCAGTTTGTGAACACGGGCTTCCGCCGTGAATTCGTGTTCGTCGCACCATGCGGCGAGTTGAAGTTGGTCTTTCGCGCTCGACGAGACCGCACCGCGCCGCACTCGATATTCCTGCTGCGCCGCGGTCACCGGCTCGACCGTGTCTTCCCAGGGACGCCATTGATCATCGATGCGAACGTATCCCGATTGCCACCAGAGTTCCGGAAAACTGGTGGCATCTAGTCGCTGCGGTTCTAATTCCGTGCGACGGTCGAGACGGAGGGGGCTTCCGGTCGCCTCTGCTTGCAGGACGTGGTGCAGCAAAGTCTCGGCGGGTGGTTGCGCTGCTGGTTTGGCGGCCGCAACAAGCGACGGTGACAAGAGACAACAGGCCAGCCACGCAGGTTTGAGCAACGTCATCGTTCTTTCCCGAATTCCGTATCTGGTTCGTGTGAAACTCATGCCCTGCCTGGCAGCCAGTCGCCGCAGGCTGTTACCTGCTGGTGAATCCCATGGCTTACGGCACTTCAGGAGCCAGCCCTGGCACACGGATGTCGGTTGGTGAAGGGGGCTGCACGTCATGACTCAGGATCATCGTCTGGCCGATAAAGTAGGTGTGGAAGTCGGCGACGATGAGATTAAAGACATCGGCCGTGCGTCCCGTTTCTTCCACTGTGAGTGTTGACCTTCCGGTGACGGTATGGGCCGGCATGCCGCTGGTGAGTTGATTGGTGCGTGTCCAGCCGCGACCCGAGATCCAGAAGTGATGACCGGGGCTGGCCTCAAAGGTATCGCGGCCCGCGGAAATGCTGGTCAGCTTCGCATTCTGGCGATGCGTGGTCTGCAGCACAGGTTTGTAAGCCAGTTCGCCGGTTTCAATATTCTTCGCCAGCACCCGGTCACCCGGTTGAATTTTTTCGATGGCAACGAGCCCCTGATCGGTCCAGATGGGCGTGCCCGCCGCGAGGCAACTGATCCAAATGAGCGCCCCCTCAATCGCCTGGCGCTGTTCATTTACTATCAAAGTTTGCTTAGGTGCCGTGCGTTCGACGTCGGCAATCGCGCTATCCCACCACTGCCACCATACCGTCGGATCATTTGAAAACGGCTCGCCAGTGAGCGTTGCCAGCATGGTGCCGGCCAATTCGTTGATCTCGCTGACGGAATCGTTGATTTGATCCATGTTCTGAATGTACTGTAGGAATACGTCTTGCGACTGTCTAAATGACGCCTCTGAACGCAGGCGATTATCAATATATCTACTTGGCGGTATAAACCTTGCACTTTGTAGAAATCTCTGATCAAAGACTTTGAGGATTGAAACTTCAATCGAGTTTCTGCACTCTCGAACAAAGAGGAATCGCCATTCTGGAGAATACAGTTTTGTGAAAGATGGAAAGGATGTTGGCGTCCACTCTACACTTTGTTTGAGGTCAATTGGCTTGTAAAGATAGCTTAGAACCATTGGCACGTAGTCTTCCAGTGGACGTTGCTTTAATGACGTTATTGCGGATTCTCGGACCCCGGGCCATGGCGAAGCAATTGCCATCCGGGCCAAGATGTGGCTCGCGCGATACGTATCGATTCCGTCGAGCACCTCGACCAGTGCGGTCGCTGTGGCTTCGCTGCGGGGGGCGACGACCGCTTCCAGCACGGGGAGCGACGTATTCGTGGTTAGCGAACGCAAGTCAGCGATCGCCCGTTCGCGTTGTTTCGGGCTCTCTTCCAGTCGGGTCATCAGGTGTTCGAGGCGGGGTTGCAACCGCCGGGCTTCGCGAGCCGTGGCCTGCGTGTCGGCAACATACGACTGCAATTCCTCGGGGGTGAACCACCAAGGTCCGACGCGGCGGTAACCCAACCGGGCCATCACTTTTGCCGGTTCTTCGACCTCTCCCGTCAACAAGGCTCGTATTCGATGTGTCCGTTCCTGATCAGCGAGTCCCTGTGCCTGGCACCAGTCGGCGAGATGCAGTTGTTCCACTGCCGTCCATTTGGCCGACTCGCGCCGGTTGCGGTACTCCTCTAAGCTTGGTGGCTTCTCGACCGCCAGTTCCACGGGTTGCCAGTGTTGACCCTGGCGGACATACCCCGATTGCCACCAGAGTTCCGGGTGATCGGCGGCGGATTCACGCAGGACACGCAAGACTTCGCGACGGTCTGAAGTCGTCGCGGAGACTAGTGATTCGTTCCGCAGCACCGTTTCCAGAACTTGAGGGGCGCCGGAGACCACTTCACCGGCGCTGATCCCAGCAGGAGAAGTCCACACCAGGCAGCCCAACATCAGCCAGATTCGAGTCATGATGAGAGTCCGTCTTACAGAGAGGCTATTGCGGTTCAGCACGGCTTGCGGAACAAATGTGTTGTTCATGGACTGGTTCCGTTCATGGCTCCGTCAGTCGCAGGCGTTCCAGATCGAGATGAAAATCGAGATAGGTATTCAACGATTTGGCCTGTTCCCGTTTTTGTCGGATGGAAGGCGTGGCCACTTTGAGCTTGGCTGTCTTGAGTCGTTCCCCCGTTTGCGACTGACGCTGCTGCCACTTTTCCAGGTTGGCATCTTGCAGTTCCAGTTGTCCCACGGCTTGTTGTGCCGTGAGAATCGTCTGCTGTCGCATCTGCATGCCCTGCATCGCCTGATTTGATATCAGGGAAGCCCGGTATGTCGTGAGTTGTAGTTCCCATTCATGTGCAGCAAGCAAAAGTTTCAGTTGTTCAAGAGGTGGCGATTTTGCACTCGGTCGATTTGGGAAATCCGCCAATATGGGCCTGTTCGCTGCTCTGGGATTTTCCAAAACAAAAATTTCCGCTTGAATTATGGAAATTGATCGCAATAGCGACATCCCTCGACTTTCCAATATGCCGTAATCCCGTTCCAGCCGCGCCAGTTGCTTGTCGATCTGTAACAGTCGTTCTTCGGTTTTCTGCTGAACTTCCGCGGCGGTTTTCTTGAGTCCTTCGCGGACTTCTCCCGCAGCGACCACCTGGTCTTGAAGTTCGTCCAGTTTTTTGTTGCGTTCCGAAACTTCTTTCGTCGTGGCGATATCCTGTGCCACATTCAATTCGTCCATCAGGTCGGCGTAGGTAGCCTGGGAGTAGTCTCGGCCGGATTGGTAGGCGTCTAAGACATCGGGTGGCCAGGACTTTCGCAGGTCGGTATCGAGTTGCGCGAGCTGTTCCTGAACTTTGGGGAGCGTGATGATTTTCTCCAAAGCCAGCAGCGTCTGTCCGACCCAGACAGCCACGCGGTCGCGGTCTTCGGCGCTACCGGGAAAATTCTCGGCGACAACGATGGTTCCCAATTCGCGCAGATGCTTCAGAGCCTCATCGTATTTTTTCAGAGTCAACTCGGTCCACAACAAGGCCTTCCAACTCGCAAAATCGAACGACTTGGAATCTGCGACCGCGGAGGAAAAGGCCTGCGCTGCGAGGGGATAGCGTTTCAGATTCAACGCGGCGATGCCATAGGCGTAATCCCAGCGTGGACGATTCTGAACTTGAGCGCGGCGCGACTCGTAGAGTTGCTGGACATAACCGGCCGCTTGCTTATCTCCCGACCAGGCAGCATCGAGCAGTTGCTGAACAGCTGCACGTTCGGGATCGGCAGCGACGGGGTCTTCCGCGACCGGGGCGGCTTCCTGGGCGATGCCAGAGAGACACAAGGCTCCCCACATGATCACGCCGAAGAACCCGGGCGTGCCTGTCGCGATCCAGCGAGAGGTTAACCATCGATAAGGCATACGCAGCGTCCTAGCGAATCAGGAAGAACTCGCCGAAGTTTCGGGAGGCCAACTCTTGCAGAAACTGTTTATGAACACCGCGGGCGTCGATACCCAAGGTATAGATGGAGGTCTGCTTGAAGCGATTTTGCGCGGTGATGGCATCGACGATCTCCGGCATGTCGACAATGCTCCCGGTCGTCGGTTCCCCATCTGAAAGAAAATAGATCGCTTCCAGTTCGAAGTGGTTCTGCAAGCCAATCGCCAACGCGTCGTAGCACGCTGTGAGTCGCTCGGGGAAGACCCGTTCCGCAAAGGCTATGGCATGCCGTTTGTTTTCCGTGGTGGCGACGAGATAGCCCGGGGCCATCACTTGCACGGAGTCGTGATACACCAGCACGTTGAACTCGGTGCCGGGCGGCAGTTTCAAAATCGCCTGTTCAAATTCCTGCCGCAATCGATCAATGCGTGGTTCGCCATTCAACGTCGATGCCATGCTGGCTGAGCGATCGAGGATAAACAGCAGCCGACGGGCAAAAATTGGTGCATTAAAGAATTTCGGAACGGGTTCGTGCCAGACGATTTCAGGGGGAGTCGCGGTGGGCTTCGGAGGCAGAGTTCCCGGAGGGAGGTCGACACGGGCCGTGTCCCACCACGTGCGCCATTTTGTCGCTGATCCGCCGAACGGTTGACCGGTCACCCGAGTCAACGCAACGACGGCTGCATACTTCAATTGACCGTCGGTGTGTTCTGCGGTGAGGATGAGCCATTCGACGGCCCCCGGCGTGGCACTTCGTTCCGCAGCTGTAATGACCGCGCGGCGGACACCGTACACCTTGTCACAGTCGGGATGCTGTGTCAGCCGTTCGATTTGCGACCAGTCGGGAGTATGGCCACGGTCTAACCAGCCCAGCAACAAGCTGAGCGCCACGCGGGAATCGGCATGCGACAAGAACCCATCTGAAAGGCGTGGAGGCTCGGCCGAGGTGTACCCGGATAGAAGAGAAACGAATTGAAGATCGACGGCATCGACCGGGGTGCGCTCGATGCGTTGCTGCAATTCCGTGGCGAGCGTGATGACCAATTCGGCCTGATCTGCCGCGGATCCTGCCCGTTGGAGTTGCTCCAGCAAGCGAGTGCGTGGCAATGGCCCTTTGCCCTGGAAGGCACGCTGCACCTCCTGGACGCTGGGCACATGCACGGAAGCGCGGGGTTGGCTGGCTGGTTCATCGGCGTGGGAGACCAGTCTACCCAGGCAGAGCATTCCGACTGTCACCCAGGCGAACCACTTTGAATGGGTCATGTGCAACTCCTCGTTCTCGGCACAGAGGCTTACGAAGATTGGCGAAGAACCGTATCCGTCTGATGCAACCCGCGGACTATGGCATTGCAGGAAGTGATACGGGCAATTCTATCAAGCCGATGTGATCAGGGGAACAGGCCGCTTTGACTCTGATCATTTTTTTCTAATGTCACCACGCCCAAAAGATTCTGCAAGAAATAATATATTGACAGGCGATATATCGCGTGGCAACATAACGCCGGTGTCGCCGACACACAGGAGCTTGTCATGACGGAACGCTTTGGGCCCGATCTGCTGCGCGGCAGTCTCGATCTGATGGTCCTTTCGGTGCTCGCCAGCGGCAGCACCTACGGCTATGAGCTGCAACAGAAACTGCGTGATGCCAGTCGTGAACTGATCCAGGTTCAACCCGGCACGTTGTACCCTTTGCTGCACCGCCTGGAGGCAGAAGAACTGATCCGCAGCAAGTGGGATACCACCACAGGTCGCAAACGCAAATGGTATGAACTGACGGCGGCGGGCCGTCGTCGGTTGACGAAACAAGCCCTGGAGTGGGACCGCTATGTCGCCTGTATTCAAGCGGTTCTCGCGCCCGTTCGCTCCCCTCGTTCTGCCTCAACCTGATTCCGGAGGCCAGTCATGTCTGAATCGGAATTCGATGCCTATCTCTCGCTGCTGGGCAAGCTGTTGCATTTGTCTGCGCGTCAACGGCAATTGATCGCCAGTGAGTTGCAAGACCATCTCGAAGAGCGTTTGCAGGCGCTCTTGGCCGACGGTGTGCCACGCCAGCAGGCGTTGCGGATGGCCGTTGAGGAACTTGGCGATGCCGCCGCGCTGGCCCAGCAATTCACCCAATCCCATCTCGTTCGACACAGGAGACAACTCATGCGGTATTCGTTCGGCTCTGTGGCGGTGATCGCGACGACATTCATGATGGCGGCGTTGTACTGGCCGGCTCAGCAGCCGGAACCCCGTCGGCAACTGCAAGCCCAGGGAGACGCCCCGTCTGCCGGCAGCGTGGATGCCACGGAAATGCACGTCGACGTGACAACTTCGGGGGGTGACTTGCGCCGGGAATTGAGCCGGAAGCTGGAGTTTCGTGATTTTGAATTGAATATCGATGAACAACCCCTTTCCGATGTGCTGTCGCTCTTCAGTGAGATCATGGATGTGGACATTCTTGTCGACCATGCCAGCCTGCAAGATCACGGAATCGATGTCAGTCAACCACTCACCTTGAAGACACGGCCGGGCTCGCTGTCCATGCGGACGGCCCTGGAACTGGTGCTGGAACAGTTGGCCGCCAGAGATATCAGTTATACCATCAGAGAGGGGGTCATTCAGATTACGCAGGCCGAGAAGACGTATGAAAATCGCATCTACGATTGCCGCGATTTACTCGAAGGAGTCCTGGCAGATGCGCAGGGTGCGGCGGGTGCGCAGCCCGCGGGAGGGATGGGTGGTGGATTTGGTGGCGGCGGCGGTGGCGGGATGTTTCAGATTCCCGCCGAAACCGTTGGGGCCGCACTGCAACCACTCGGTCTGATGCAAATGGGAGCGAGCATGGGCATGGCGCCGGGAGGCAGCCCCATGCCGACTTCCGCCGCGGCACAACTGATGGTGGTCATTGAAAATGGCACGGCACCGGCCGCCTGGATGCTGAAAGATGGGGTCGGTGGCACAATCACTCTCTACGACGGCATGCTCATCGTGCGGCATGAGACGCGCGTGCATGAACGGATCGCGGAACTGCTGGAGCAATTGCGGACAGCCCGCGAACAGCAGCAGCGAGCGATGGTCGTTCCGCCCGATCACCGTGTGATCACCCTGGCGTCGCAGAATTGGGTTGCACCTCGGGAACTGGTGAAGCCTGGGTCACGCATCGATATTCTCGCCACTACGACCGACCCTGACTTGCCCCCCATGACCGTGCTGGAAGACGTGACGATCTACGCGGCGCATGCCGACCCAGATGCCACGCTTACCCATGCGGTCACGTTGCAAAGCCTGTCACTCATGGTCACGCCCGAGCAAGCCGCTCAACTCTTGCAAGTGGAAGCCAACAGTGCCTTGCAGATTGTGTTTCATGCCGAGAAATAAATGCACCGATTTGACAGTTGCCTGAAATAGAGCAGGGGGGGGATTTCTGATGAAATCCCCCCCCTGCTGTGATTTGTCAGCCGTGACAATTCGCTACCGTGACAGAGCACTACGACGGAATGCGGCGCCCGGTCAGCAGTGAGACCACAGCCAGCACCAGGAATACGAAGAAGCAAATTTTCGCTGCTCCGTAGGCCATGCCGCCCACCAGTCCGAACCCGAACAAGCCAGCGATCAACGCAATCAAGACAAAAGTCAACGCCCAACCCAACATAATGATCCCTTTCCCAAGACGTGTATCAGCTCTGGGTACACGCGGCTCGAACTGTTCGATTCACCGTGCCCCGCTATCGGTCATCTCACCGGACAAGTCCCGCGTCGCCACACCCGTTGTGATACGCCGCCAGGAACCTGCCGGAGAGTTAGTTCTTGTCGGTTTTCACATCGACTTCGACGTTCGGGTCTGACGTCGATTTATTCACCTCGATATCTACGCCCGGGGCTTTGATATCGAGCACTTTCTCTTTCTGCTCACAGCCTGACGTGCAGGCCATTGCGCCCAGCACAATGCTGGACAGAAGCCAAGGGTGCTGCTGAATCCGCGATTTGCCGTTCATACTGGTCCACTCCTGTTTGACTGAGGATGAAGGGACTTAACGCATTCGGCGTGCCAGTCGAAACTGGGGCGTGTCAGCCTGCGGAGTCGGCGATCAGCAAGGTGTCATTCCGCAAGAGGTTAAGCACGACTGGCTCCGTCAACAATTTGATCGGCAAGGGGTTATCAACACGGAAAATCGGCTTGTGCCGTGTCGGATTGGTCGCTGAGCGACCAGTTCCTGACTCCACCAATGTGACTGGCATAAGCCGTTCTGGGAAATGTTTGGGAATAACTATCGGCAGGTCTGCACGCTGCCGCGCTCTCCCTACATAGAGCGACGTTCCCTTGTCATTCAGCACGAATTGAGACGGGAACAGATCCGTTAGCGCGGGGCGAAAGCCTGCGATGATCGGGATGCTCGCGCCACAGACCTGCTGCTGTGTTCGCGGTAACGGCCATCAAACGTTGGAACGTGGAACGGACTGTGCATGGGCCATCATCCGTCAACGTGCTGGTGATCGTCGCCAGGCCGAATGCCTTCACCAACAGAACTGGTGAACCACAGAAAGGAAGTATCATGACCGTCGAATTTGCCAAACTTCTGGACGATACAACCACGCAAACCCTTCAGGAACTGGTGCAGATTAACATCGATAGCGCCAAGGGTTTTGAAGAGGCCGCGGGAGCATTGTCAGACCCGGCTCTGAAGGATGTCTGTCTGAATCTCGCGGACATCCGCTGGCAGAATGCCGAGGAACTCCGGGGCTTTGTGGAGTGGAACGAGGAAATCGCGCCGACCGAAGGGACGTATCTTGCCGCGCTGCATCGTGTCTGGATGAACGTGCGTCAAAGCCTTTCCAGCAACGACGCGCATGCCATCTTGTCTGAAGCCGAGTTTGGTGAAGACCAGATCAAGGCGGCTTACAAGGATGCGATTGAGCAGGCCACCAGCACCGCGGTCTATCCGCTGCTGGCCCGGCAATACCTCAATGTCTGCCAGGGTCACGACCGGATCAAAGCCCTGCGCGATGCCCGCGCGTGATGCCCACGTCTCGCTTCAGGGATTGATGTCGGGCCGCTCGACGGGCTTGTGGATTGCGTGACCTGAGTGCATCTCGGGAGACACGCTGTGTGACCAGGATTCAGAACACGACTAAGGAGAACGAAATGCGAATGTCATCGATCGCTGTCATGTTGACAGCCAGTCTTGTGTCGGCCAGTGTGATGAGCGCCAGTGTACTGGCTGCCGACGGTCCCAAACCGACGGACAAGACAGAGAACAAGACCACCCAGATGACATTGATGTCATCGAACAAACTGCTGGGTGCCACGATCTACGGCCGGGGAGACCAGGCCGTTGCCGATGTCAACACCATCGTGTTGAACAAGCAGGGCGAGGCGCTGTATGTGATCGCCGGCGTGGGTGGACTGGCGGGAGTGGGCGAGACGGAAATCGTCATCCCCTGGAGCACGTTGAAATGCACGTCCATCTCGAAAGATGATGCCACGGCGTGCCGGGCCGAAATCCCCATGTCCGCCGAGCAGTTGCGTGGGGCACCGCAGTTGAAGGCCCAGGACTATGCGGAACTTTCGGATAGCCAATGGTTGGCTCAGAATGCCCAGTTCTATGCGGCGAAAGCTCCGGTTCAGACAGCCAGCCCGGGTGAACTCGTCTGCGTGCGGACAGTCACCGACGCAGCCGTCAAGGGCCAGGGCCAGACAGACTTTGGCCAGCTCGATGCCGTCATTCTGGACATGAACAAGGGGACCGCCTTGTATGGCATCATTGGTCACGATGGTGTCGCGGGGGTGGGGGAAACCTACACGGCGATTCCCTATGAATCGTTGAAGTTCACCAAGCAAGCGAATGGCAGCTACCTGGTGACGACTACGGTCACCCTCGACGCGCTGAAATCGGGGCCGAAAGTGACTCCAGGGGAATACCCGGAGTTGAAGTTGAAGTCGATCCGTGACCGCATCAATGGCTAAACGATCCGACAAAACCGGTTGCGGTACGCGAAAACCGCAGTTGTTGCAGTGACCGTGTTGATCCCGCAGAGGTTTTTCGGAATAGACTCAGCGACTAGCCAGTTACGGAGAGTACGATTCGGGTGGGCAGCCCAGGGGGGAACCGCAACTTCGGTGGCGGTCCAGTGGCTGCTCATCCGAATTTTCGCTGGCCATCGCCTGGACGCAGCTTGAACAATGCGCTGGTCCGGTAGACCATGCTCGCTTGTACTTCGGCGTAAGGCTGATACGCTACAAATGTGTGTTTAGCTTTCCATGTTTGCTTCCGGGAGCGTTGCCGTTGCCCACGACTGTCTTAGTGATCGATGACGACCGCAGTGTGCATCACCTGGTCACTCCGTCTCTCGAGAAGCTGAACATTGGAGTCATCTCCGCGAACTCGGGGAAGTCGGGACTCGAGTTGGTCACCACGCAGAAACCCGATGTGGTGTTGCTGGACATCCGCCTGCCCGATATCTCGGGGCTGGAGTTGTACGCGCAGATTCGCGAGCACGACCGCAAGCTGCCCGTCATCTTCGTGACGGCAGATTCTGATAGCGATACCGCGATTGAAGCCATCCAACTCGGTGCGTTTGACTATCTCCGCAAGCCGCTGCACCTGGCTCAACTGAATGAGCTGGTGCAACGTGCCGTAGAAACGCGGCGGATGATGAGCGTGCCCGTCGCCATTCCCACGGGAGGCAAAACCGAGGAGCAGGGAGACGCCTTTGTCGGCAGCAGCCCGGCGATGCTGAACGTCTACAAGACGATCGGTCGCGTGGCGGCTCAGGATGTCACGGTGCTGATCCGCGGCGAAAGTGGCTCGGGGAAAGAGCTGGTCGCCCGTGCCATCTATCAGCACAGTCGCCGGGTCAACGAGTGCTTCATGGCGATCAACTGCGCGGCCATTCCCGATAATCTTCTGGAAAGCGAGCTGTTTGGCCATGAAAAAGGGGCCTTCACCGGGGCCGACCAGCGACGCATCGGTAAGTTTGAACAGTGCAATGGCGGCACGCTGTTTCTCGACGAAATTGGCGATATGTCGTTACTGGTGCAGGGGAAAGTGCTGCGCCTGCTGCAAGACCAGAAGTTTGAGCGCGTCGGTGGCAACACGACCCTGTCAACCAATGTCCGCATTGTCGCGGCGACTCACCGTCCCCTGGAGCAGATGGTTGAAGAAGGGGTGTTCCGCGAAGACTTGCTCTATCGCTTGAATACCATCACGATTCGCCTGCCTCCGCTGCGCGATCGCGCGGGAGATATTCCGGCGTTGCTGCACCGTTTCGTCTCGCGCTCGGCAGTCGAATTGAATCGACCCGACTTGGAAGGCATCTCTCCGGCGGCGCTCGAGCTGCTGACGAACTATGCCTGGCCGGGGAATATCCGCGAACTGCAAAGCGTCGTGAGAAACGCCATTCTGCATACCTCGGGGACCGTCATTGTTCCAGACTTTCTACCGGGCGAAGTGCGGCATGCGGGGCAGTCGGGTCAGCCCCAAGGCGACCAGACCGCCGCGACGCCTATGGAGGGTTTGCCGAATTGCGAACTCAGTTCGTTCATCGATCGACGTCTGAAGCAGGGCAGCACCGATCTGTATGCCGAGTCGCTGGAAGTGTTGGAGCGATTTCTGCTGACGCGCGTCTTGAAAGAGACGCAAGGGAACCAGAGCCGCGCGGCCGAGATTCTAGGGATTACGCGTGGGAAAGTGCGCGACCGCATCGCCGCGTTCGGCATCACGGTCGATAAAGATGTCCGCATCGACTGATCAGCAACCAGGTTTGGGGCTGGCTGGCCGACAAACGCTCTCTCACTCATCGCATGACGGGCTGCGCGCGCGTCGCGGTTGTCAACCGACAACAGCATAACCCATTGCAGAGTCATGGGTTACCGCGCGGCGCCTGCTCCGGCCCCCATTCTCGATTCTTTTGGCACGGCAGGTGCTTACCTGTCTTTCCTCGATATTCGGGGCGCTGGAATTTTCTCAATTTTGACCCTGAGACCGAGGCAGACCGAAGGGGCCTTGCGATGGAAACACTCCTGCTGATTTTGTTGCTGCTGATTGTCCTGGGAGCCTTGCCTGCCTGGCCGCATTCCCGTTCCTGGGGGTATGGACCGTCTGGCGGGTTGGGCACCTTGCTGTTGATCCTGCTGTTGTTTGTGCTGTTGTTTTAACCGGCTGTTGAAGAATTCGCACAGACAGGAATGTCTGTGCCACGAACAGTCGTGTCTTGTGTAAAAACCTGTTTTCAAATCGTTCCAGCGGAAAGCATAAAGCGGACAGCCAGAGAGGGGTAAACCTGCGGATTTCTGGCTTTCTGCTTTCCGCCTTCTGCTTTCCGCAAGCAATCGCTCTCGATTTGAAAACATGTACTAAGGAGTGGCCCAGACATACCTGTCTGGGAGTTTTCGGCAGATTCTTCCACGGATGTCACTGTGTATTTGTGGTTGTGAGTCTGTTTCACGTTGGATCGATCGGGGCGGGGGCCCCGACCTTTGAAAATCAAACGACATTTGCCACCAAAGGCCGGGGCCCCGGCACAACGAAACTGCCCCGGTACCATTTCTGTAAGGAGCATACAATGAAAGCCTTGATATTCACTCTCGCCATCATCATTGGCGTGGCGTTGGCGGCACAGAAGGGCTGGTTATTCTTCACCAGCGACAGCCAGCATCTGACGGCGGGCATCAACCGGGATGTGGTGGAGCGCGACAGCCGCAAGATGGTCGATTCCGTCCAGAACCTGGTCGAGAAGGTCGAAGACAAAGTGGAGCAATCGTTCGAAACGGAGGGCTCAGCCGTGCAGCCCGCCGGAGACGAGGAACAAAGCGGTCAGACAGATGCACTCCCGAATGTGGAACAAGATGATGGGCAGCGCTGACCGATGACCGCACAGCCTTCGACGTTCGCGAAATTGACAGCAGGGACTGGGCAAGTCATGACAACCGGGAATAGCCAGGGATCCCCGCACAGCATGCCGATCCCCTCATTGATGTCACATGATATTCGCGCTCAGGTGATGGCAATCCTGGTGGTTCTGGCAGCCCTGTTCCTGAAAATGCTGATCGACTCGCTGGTCAGCCAGCAGCAGAGTCCCTTTCTGATTTTCCCCGCGGCAATCATGCTGAGTGCCTGGTATGGGGGCTGGAAAGCGGGCTTCGTATCGACCGTGCTTTCATTGCTGCTGATCAACTGGTTTTACTTGCCACCAGCGAATAGCTTCTGGGTCGTCGGGGTTGAGTCGTATGTGAAACTGGGTGTCTTTCTCGGTGAGGGGACACTCATTTGCCTGCTCGCCGAACAACTACACCAAAGCCGCAGCCTGGCAGAGCACCGCGCCAGTGAAACCAGTGTGGCACGCCAGACCGCGAATGATCGCGAGGCCGATTATCAACTGGCACAGGCTCAACTGACGGCGCGCGACGCCCTGTTTCGGCGCCTGGTCGATGCCAATGTGGTGGGAATTATCGTCTGTCATCAGGATGGCCGAGTCTTCGACGCGAATGCGGCCTTTCTGGACATGGTGGAACTGACACGCGACGACCTGCTCGCGGGCCGGGTCAACTGGCGGACACTGACACCCGCGGAATATGCGGACCAGGACCAGGGGTTGCTGGAGGAACTGGCTCGCAGCAGCCGGTTTGAACCGGTCGAAAAAGAGTATGTGACAGCATCGGGACGGCGCGTTCCCGTCTGGCTGGGAGGGGCGTCGATTCCTCAGGATGACAAGGTGGTCTGCTTTGTCATGGATCTGACTTTGAAGAAGCAGGCGGCGACCGCACTGGTTCAGGCCAAGGAGGCTGCCGAGCGGGCCAACCGAGCGCGCGGAGAGTTCATGGCGAACGTGAGCCACGAGCTGCGCACGCCGATGAATGCCATTCTGGGGATGACCGAACTGGCATTGGATGAAGAACTGCCCCCCGCGATCCGCGACTACCTGGAAACGTCGGTCGATGCGGCACGCACGCTGCTGTATCTGTTGAACGACCTGCTCGATTTCTCACGGATCGAGTCGGGCCGGATCGAAATGGAAGTGGCGCCGTTCAGCCTGCGCAATACGCTCGATCAGGCCATGCGCATTCTGGCCATGCGGGCTTCCGAGCAAGGGCTGGAACTCGCTTGCTCGGTCGATAGCCGGTTGCCAGATACGTTTGTGGGAGACCAGGGGCGACTGCGTCAGATCGTGTTAAACCTCGTCGGGAATGCGATTAAATTCACGGAGCATGGCGAAGTGATCGTGGAACTGGTTCCTGTGCCTGATGCTGCCAGATCCCAGACGGCCGACACGCAGTTATTTCCCGATGACACGACCGTGACCATCGCCATGATTGTGAAAGACACAGGCATCGGCATCAGTGCCGCTCAGCAGACCCGGGTCTTCGAGCCATTCACGCAGGCCGACGCGTCTGCGACACGTGTTTACGGAGGGACGGGGCTGGGTCTGTCCATCGTTCGCCAGCTGGTCACACGCATGGGGGGCGAAATCTCGCTGGAAAGCACGCTGGGCAGCGGCTCGACCTTCCGCGTGGAATTGCCGTTTCAACTGGGGTCACCCGAACAGCAATCGGCCGGTGATCGATCGCATCGCACACATGACTTGGTGGGCGTGACTGTGCTGGCGATTGACGACAATCGCTCGAACCGCAGAATCCTGGAAAACATTCTGCGCAGTTGGGGCATGGAACCGACCGTGGTGGCAGACGCCTTAGCCGCCTTGCAGCAGATGCGGGAAGCCCAGCGCCAGGGCCGCGAATATCGCGTGATTCTGGTGGATGCCTTGATGCCCGCCATGGATGGATTGCAGTTTATTCAGACAGCGACGACCGAGGGGTTGCTGCGTGGTGCCGCGATTTTGATGGTGTCGGCCTCCGACCGTCAGTCACTGGAGCCACAACTACGGGCGTTACCCATCTCGGCGGTGCTGGCCAAGCCGATCTCTCAATCGGACCTGCTGGATACCCTGATGGATGCCCTGCAAGGCCGGCAACAAACGGTCCCCGCGACCGGACAAATTCGGGCATCGCGACGCAGGCTGCGCATCCTCGTGGCAGAGGACGCCCCGGCGAATCGTAAAGTCGTGCGGGCCATTCTGGAGAAACGCGGCCATGACGTCATGCTGGTCAGTAATGGCCGTGAAGCGGTGGAAGCCGTCCAACGTGAGACGTTTGATATCGTGCTGATGGATATTCAGATGCCCGTGCTCGATGGCTGGCATGCTACTCGGGAAATTCGCGGGTCCACGGAGCATTCTCAGGTTCCCATTCTGGCCATGACGGCACATGCCATGCGCGGGGATCGCGAGAAATGTCTGGCGGCGGGCATGAGCGATTATATCTCCAAGCCGATCGATGCCCATGAGTTGATTCGCGTGGTGGAGCGCCTGGCCAGAAAATCTCAGGGGCGTGAAGCGCTGCTTCCCGATATGGTATTTCGTGGGCGTCCACTGACCACAGAGACACCAGACAGGGAGACGGCTGACATGCACGAGACTCCGCGCAAGCTGCTCGATCGGGACGGATCGTTGCAGCGCATGGGAGGTGACGAGAAACTGCTCAAGGACATGGCGAAGTATTTTCTGCAGGACGCACCTGAACTGCTCCAGATTCTGCAACAACAGCGCGTGGGTGATGCGGCCGAGCGGGCCGCTCACTCGTTGCGTGGCCTCTCGGCGAATTTCGGGGCCAAGCCGGTGATGGAGGTCGCCGCAAAACTGGAAGCCCCGTGCGACAATCCCTCGGAACGCGAAGAGTTGATCAACGAACTGCATCGGCTCGTTCATCAGCTCTTTGATGAACTGAATGAACTCATTCAGGGCTAAGGGTTGAGGGCTAAGAGCTAAGGGCTGAGTGCGGGGGATGCTCATGCGGAGCGAGCGAGTGTGGCTGCCTGCTTTCGCAGAAACATACTTGGCCCTCGACTCTTGGCACTCGGCTCTCGACACATAGCACTTGACACTTGACCCTTAGCCCTCCAGAACCCGGTCCACATGGACAGCGTTGGCCATGTGGACCGGGTTCCAGGCAGGCGCATCGTCGGAACCGGTTCTTGTGTACGACCACAGCGATGTGGCCTTGTGAGAGATCTCGTAAAGCAGTTCGCGTGCCAGACGTTCGCCGGGCTGGCGTGGGCTGCTGTAACTGCTGAATTCTGCGCATGTTTCGGCGAATTCCCAGGCAGTATTATCAGGCCGGGTGACGATGGCTGACGACTCTCCGCTGGCAGAAAATCGATCAACAACATGACTGGATTCGGGCCACTCATGCACCTCAGTTCACAGCGGTATCGCAGCCAGAAATCCGACAAATCCGGCTGGAAATGTGCTGCCAGCCCCGTGACCTTACAGATGCCGTTTTCGCGATTTACCGGGCATATCATTTGCTGCCTTGTGCCTGTGCAGAAAGCTCTCATCGAACAATTTCAGACGGGAGGCCACGGGTGCCGTCGCAATTGAATCCCACATCAACACTGGTCATCTGGAATCCCGGTGCGGGGAGTACAGCGGCGGCCAGCGAAGCCCGGAAACTGTTGGAACAACGACCCGAGTACGAGGTCTGCGAAACCCCCAGCCGTGACGAGGCGCTGGCCGCGATTCACTCAGCGATCAAGCTGGGCTGCCGCAACGTGATTGCCGCGGGGGGTGACGGAACGGTGAACGCCGTGCTGCAAGCCCTCGCCGACTGCGACCCGGATGTGCTGCGTGAAACGTCTCTGGGCATCCTTCCGCTGGGGACGGGAAACGATCTGGCCCGCACCTTGCAGATCCCGCTGGACCCGCTGGCAGCCCTGGAGGTGCTCTCCCGCAAAGCCACCATCCCGGGAGACATTGTGCGGTTTCATTCCGGAACCGAAAATCGCGTGGTCTCGAACATGTGTACGGCCGGAAACACCGGGCAATATCTCACAACATTAACGCCGGATATGAAACAACGCTGGGGACCATTCTGCTACTTGCGCGGCGTCATCCAGGTTCTTGCCGATTTGCAGGCTTACACCGTGCGTGTTCAGTTCGATGCAGCACCGTGGGAAACCGTGTCGCTGTTGAATCTGTTTGTCGCGAACGGACAAACTACGGGGGCTGGTCTCACTGTCGCACCGATGGCCCGTGTGGATGATGGCTGGCTGGACGTCATCCTGATTCAGGATGGCGATGCGGGAGAGATCGCTGCGTTGACCGTCAACTATGTGATGGATGATTTTCTGCGGCATCCGCTGGTTATGCATCGCCGCGTCCGATCTTTGGCCGTGGAAAGCGCCGCTGCGTTCCCGGTGACGATCGATGGCGATGTGGTTACTGACCAGCCTTTCCAGATCACGCTGGATCCTCAGCACGTGCGGCTGGTCTATGGTGACGCTCCAGAGTCGACCAGAAAGGGCTCCGTTACGGCGTGATTTACTGACACGCGTGGTGGTCACTCGAGGCGAGCGAGGGGACGTAAGTCCCTTCGGTGATGGGCTGCTAGCTTTCAGCAAAAATCACCGGGGGGGAGTCACCTCCCCCCGCTCGCCAGACGTTAGCCACTTCGATGCGGATCAGTAAGCCATGGCGGAAAGCGCGCAGCAAGTCCTTGACCTTTGCACTGTCAAGCCATACAGTGACTTGTGACGCAAAGTCTGCGTCTGTTGAATCTGTCGGCCTACGTTAGTCCGACCTGTGTTGTTGCGTGAGAGCAGTGCTGCGCACTGTCTTTTGCGATTCCAGCCCATCAGGTCTACTAACGGACGCTCATTTGCACGATCACCCATCGTCGATTCAGAACCTTGTGCCGCGAGCATCCTCGCGGACAGGCTTTCCGTCACGGTTCCAGCAGATCCGCGACGGCCATCACCCGCTCTGCCGCATCGATGATTTTGAGGCGATTGTCTGTCGCCATGCGGCGCAATCGCTTATAGGCGGTCTCTTCGTCGATGCCGGCCCGTTTCATCAGCAGGCCTTTGGCGCGTTCTATCACTTTGCGGTCGCTGAGCGCCTGCTTCAGCGATTCGTTTTCCTGCTCGAGTTCCTGAAACTGCTCGAAGCGACGCAGAACCAGGTAGATCGTGGGCAGAATTTCCTCGGACTGAACCGGTTCCACCAGGTACGCCATGACGTGATCTTCCAGTGCCCGCTGGACCAGCTCCAGCGAATGCTGCTGGGTGATGACGATCGCCGGAATCGTGTGCGTCTGACTGATTTCAATCAGCGCTGTCGGCCCGTCGACATCGGGGAGGTCGACCCCCGTGACAATCAGATCGGGCGCGTGTTGCCGTGCCAGATCGATCATGTCGCGACCGGTCGAACAGACCCAGACATCTTGCGAGCGAAGTTGTACCAACGCCGCTCGCAGCACATCGCGCACATCTTCCATGCCGTGTGTCAGCAGAACTTTCAGCGGAGGCAGTTCGGGCATGTCGGGTGGATATCCGGGAAAGAATTCTCGCCTGAGCCACTGGAAACTGCTGCCGAGTATATTTCGGTGGTCGGTGCGGGGGTAGCGAAGCCGGTTTCCAGATCCATAGAGATCAATCTACCAACATTGTCGGGCCGGCGAGACATCTCCGTCGCTGAGAGTCGAAAGCCTGGAGACCACATCCCATCGACACCCCCCGATGGAACACGAATTCCGGGCTCTCGACGATCGACTCTGGCCTCACCACTGGACAGTGCCGCCAAACAGCTTGGAAAAGGTGCTGGCCCTGCGGGTCATCGGCCTTGCGATTGTCGCCCGGGAGCGGAGAATTATAGCTGGTTATTGTGTGACAAATCTCGCGTCTTGCCGCCACCTCCCGTCGAAGGAGGTTGGCAGCGATGAACTCTGGAACCTCTGTGCGTGCGACGCTGAATCGCTCGGTCATTTTGGGTATTGGCCTGCTCATTGCCTTTCTGGGAGCGGGGGCCGTTGTCAGCTATCGAAATATCCAGTCGCTGCGAGAGACAGCGCGGCTAATCTCGCATACCCATGAAGTGGATCAACTGGCGACACAACTGCTGAGTCTGGCGACAGATGCCGTGGTCAGCCAGCGTGGCTATCTGCTCAGTGGTGACGAGAAGTTTCTGCTGACCTGCCAGGATTCCATCCGGGAGCTGGCTCCGCGAATCAATGAAGTCCTCAACAAAACGAGTGACAACGACAGCCAGCAAGAGCGGCTGACCGATCTCCGCCGTGAACTGGAAGCGCTGCAGGCCGAGTTGGAACGTGGCATTCAACTCAGGCAGAATGGCCGACTTGAAGAGAGCGAAGCCGTTGCGGCAACTCTCGCCGCGACCAAGCTGCTGAGCATGGTGCGCGAACGCGTGATCGCCTTGCGGAATGAAGAGCGCCTGCTGCTGATTGAACGGGAAGACTATGCGGGCAGCGCACTCGGCTCGGCGTTGTGGAGTGCGGTGCTGCTGTTCGGCCTGGGTCTGGCCGTGTTCGTGGGGATTGTCGAGCTGATTCGACGGAACACGCTGATGTTGAATCAGCAAAGAGAGCGGCTGTTCGCGGAACGGGAACAGTTGGGCGTTACGCTGGCGAGTATTACGGAAGCCGTGATCTCTGTGGATCGCACGGGGCGTGTGACGCAGTGGAACGGGGCGGCGGAACAAATGACTGGCCGCCCCAAGCACCAGGCGTTGGGGATCGCGCTGTCTGAGGTGCTGCGGCTGACCGATGAAGTTTCGCGAGAAGCGCTCGAACTTCCCGTGGCTGCCGTCTTGAATCAGCAGAAATCCGAGCAGGTCGACATGTTGTGCCTGCTGGCAGACAGCACCAGTCGCGAACTGCCGGTGTTGATTCGGATGCTGCCCCTGCGGGATAAGGAGCAGTCGATCATCGGCCTGGTACTGGTGATGCGGGAACTGGCGGAGGAGCGTCTGGCGGAATCGCTGCGGCTGCAACGGGCCCGCATTCTTCTGCTGCGGGCCGATGTGGGCATGATCATTGCGCGTGCGGGCCGCACCGAAGAACAATTGCTGCAAAGCGTCACCATCATTCGCGAACAACTGGGGGTGCTCGCCGTCGGGTTGTGGACCGTGGGAGATGTGGACAACAGCCTGAAACTGACGGCTTCATGCACCCAGCCTGGCTGGTCGCTGACAGACAGGGCTCCTGACGAACAGGCCTGTTCGGTGATTGGCAAAGCGGCAGCACTCCGCACGACCATAAATCAACCAGCCACGCCTCACGATTCCGAATTGCAGGCCGCAGCAGATGTCCGTGCCAGCGTTGCCGTTTCCATCTGGGGTTGTCCGCTGTTAATCGAAGACCGGTTGCTGGGCGTGTTGTCCGTCTATTCGAGTCCGGCACCCGGCTATGCGAGCCCGGCACTCAGTGATTTATGTGCCACGGAACTACAACTCGTCAGTGCCAAGCTGTCGCAGTTCATCGAACGGCGTGCCATTGAACAGGCGCGGCAGGCGAGCGAGGAATTGTTTCGCAATCTGGCGAATTCGATCCCTCAACTGGCCTGGATGGCCCGCCCCGATGGCTACGTCTTCTGGTACAACCAGCGCTGGTATGACTATACCGGAACCACCCTGGAAGAGATGCAGGGCTGGGGATGGCAAGCCGTGCATGACCCCACTGAACTGCCCCATGTGCTGGAGACTCTGCGGCATTCCTTCGCGAGCGGCGACCCGTGGGAACTGACGTTTCCGCTCCGCCGTCATGACGGTGAATTTCGCTGGCATTTAACCCGCATGTTACCCGTCCACGATCAGCAGGGACGCATCCAACTCTGGTTTGGGACCAACACCGATGTTACCGAGCAGCGGAATGCCGAAGTCCGGCTGCGACGCGTCATCGACTCGATGTTTGCCTTTGTGGGAATTCTGTCGGCGGACGGCACGCTGATCGAAGTCAATCAAGCGCCGTTAACCGCGGCCGACATCTCGCGCGACAGCGTTGTTGGTCAGAAGTTCTGGGACTGTCGCTGGTGGTCGCACAGCCCGGCTGTTCAGGATCGCTTGCGCATGGCGTTTGCCCGCGCCGTGTCTGGAAATCTGGTGCGGTACGATGAAGAGATTCAGATTCGCGGAGGCGAGCTCATCACGATCGATATCATGCTGCAACCGGTCTTTGATGAAGGGCGGCTGATTTTCGTGATTCCGTCGGGAGTCGATATTACGTCTCGCAAGCAGGCTGAAGAAAGTCTGGCTGCCTCCGAGACGTTTCTCTTGTCGGTGCTCGATGCACTGACCAGCCACATCGCGGTGCTGGACAATCAGGGCATGATACTGATGGTGAACGAGGCCTGGCGACAATTTGCCGATCAGAATCATCTGGAATCGTCGAACTATGCGATCGGCCATAATTATCTGGAAGTCACCGCGCCTGTGATGGAGGAATGCCAGACAGACGCCGCATCGGCAACCGATGGGATTCGCGCCGTGGTGGAGGGCCGACTGCCCGCGTTTGCGATCGAATACCCGTGTCACTCTCCCACCGAGAAGCGCTGGTTCCAGATGCGTGCCAGCAGCTTTACCTGCTTTGATTCCCTTCGCGTGGTGGTCTCTCATGAAGACATCACTTCACGCGTCCTGTCCGAGGAGGCGACCCGCAGTTGGTCGGCACAGCAGCAGTCTCTCGCGGAAATGGCGCTGCAGTTGAGTGTGGCTCAAGACCTGGAAACCACGTTGGAAGTGGTGACCACGGGCGCGCGGCAGTTGATCGCGTCTCAAGCGGCAGAAACCATCCGGCTGTCGGGGGATGACTGGCACCTGGCACAGCGGGCCATCTCTTGCTGCGAGGGACATGACCCGTTGCCACCCCTCAGCGAATCTCATCAGACCCTGCGTAACCAGGTGCGTTCCAGCAACCGTCCGTTGCGACTCGCAGCCAGGACCGCTGATGCAGAAGGCGATTCCGCGGGCGATGCGTGGTTGCGCTACGATTGCCTGGCAGCACCGTTGACCGATCGTGAGGGGCGGAATATTGGTCTGATTCTGTTGCATGAAAAGCTGACCGGCACGTACAGCTCGAATGATGAAGCCATTCTGGTGCAGATCGCGCAAATGGCGTCGGTCGCGTTGGAACGGGCACGACTGTATGAGGAAATCCGCAATGCCGATCAACGCAAGGACCAGTTCCTGGCCACACTGGCTCATGAACTGCGGAACCCCCTTTCCGCGCTGACATCCGGCACGCACCTGATCGCGATGGCTCCTGAGAACCAGGTGCAAGTCGCGGAAACTGCCGAGCTGATTTCCAGCCAATGCCTCCATCTGAAACAACTGGTCGACGATCTGCTCGATGTGTCCCGCATCTCGCAAGGCAAGCTGAAGTTGCAGTTTGCCCCCGTCAAAATGCAGGCCGTTGTGCATCAGGCCGTGGCCGCGGCCCGTCCGAAAATCGATGCCGCACGCCACGCCTTGAAGCTCGACATCGCGGATCAGCCGTTATTGGTTCAAGGCGATGAAATTCGGTTAACGCAGGTGCTGACCAACCTGCTGGTGAATGCCTGTAAGTACACTCCCGACGGCGGCCAGATTGAATTGAAGCTGGCGGGCGACGAAACGCACGTTACCGTCATTGTTCGCGATAATGGCGTGGGGATTCCGCCGGAAATGCTCGAACAGATTTTTGATCTGTTCGCACAAATCGACAGTTCACATACGCGCTCGCAGGGTGGCCTGGGCATCGGCCTGACTCTCGCACGCACCCTGGTGGGGCTGCATCGCGGGGAGATTGAAGTGGCCAGCCCCGGGCAAGACCAGGGGAGCACGTTCACCGTCAAACTGCCCCGGGCCGCGAACACCGTCAAGGAAGTTCCAGTGAGTCCGCCCCTGTCAAAGAAACCGGCTGATCTTCCACGCCGTAAAATTCTGGTGGTGGATGATAACCATGCGGCCATCTATTTGCTGAGCCAGTTGCTGACTTCGCTCGGACAGGAAGTGCAGATCGCGAAAAGCGGTCTGGAGGCCCTGAACGGTTTCAGTCACTTCCAACCCGACCTGGTCATTTCGGATATCGGTATGCCCGATATGAGTGGGTACGACCTCGCGCGGCACATTCGCGATCTCGTCGAAATCTCGCAACCCGTGCTGGTCGCCTTGACGGGTTATGGTCAGGCCACCGATCGTGAAGCCGCCTATGCCGCGGGGTTCGATCAACACCTGGTCAAGCCCGTCAGCCTGGGCGATCTGGTCAAACTACTGACCGAGTTGGCTCGAAAAGGCCAGGCATAAGAACGGGTCAATCAAAAGTGTGGAAGGCGGAAGGCGGAACGCGGAATGCCAGATAGCAGGGAAACCGGCGGATTTCTGGCTTTCTGCTTTCCACTTTTGGCTTTACGCAATCACTCGCATCCCATTTGATAACAGGTTCAAAATCGCTGTCATCAATGGGCAAATGAGACCGTCGGGAAGGCGGAACGCGGAATGACAAAACTCCGACGGTCTGGCTACATCGGTGTGCCCGTGGCTCGTTTCGCGGGGGTCTCTGCGGGGGGTGAGATCGGGGTGGCTGGCGCGGCGGTTTCCGGTTCCGCTGCCGACTCGGTGTAGGTGGCACTCGTCAGTGTCAGCAGCACGTCGGCATACCATGCACAGTTCAGCCCCAACGCCTCATCCTGCTGCATATCGCGGGAGTTCATGTCAATGCGACTGGCATGAATTCCCAGCAGGGAATAAGGGAGAGACGAACGCCCGCGGCGTGTGGAAAACCGCGTCACCACCGGAGCACCACTAATGCCCCGATGCGTTCTGCCATCGGTCAGAAAGCAGCCCGACCCCTGAAATCGCAAGCCAAATGCCGAGGCAATAATGGCATGACGGACAACCGGCAAGTGATGCAGTGTATCGTGAAAGCCCAAGGGAAACCCGACCACCAGCAACGGGGTGCCCACCTCCACTTCATCGAGTGCCTCGACGAGCTTATCGGGAGTAAAGGCGCGATACACCATCGTCTTGGGAAGCCGGGCCTTATCGAGGGGAATCGCGACCACGTCGACGAGGCCGGCACTATCGCTGGCACCACGCCAGCGGGCGGTTTTGCCCTCGTACAGCGCCACCGGAAACGTGGTTGTCTCTGCAATATTCGATTCGGAAATGTGCAGTTCGAGATCCAGACTTTCGGGGCGGTGCTGCGTCGGTTCGTTGAGAACCACATGCCGATTGGTAACCAGAAATAGTTGCTCGTCGCGTTCAAACAGGAAGCCCGTGGCGTTGGAATGCACCACGTCTTCCGTCCTGGTCGTCACGCGGATCACTGTCAGCAGCAGCGCTTCCACGATGAAATTCTCTGTCAGATCCTCCATGAGCGTGCTGTCTCCCATCACATCGACCTGAAGATACCACTGCGACCGTGGTTTGACTCGACTATTCTACGCTGCCAGAGGCATGATAGATATTGCTGCGACACCAGGCTTCTGCAAGGGGCATCACTGGCACAAAGTGAACACGCCCCTGGTAAAACATCGCAGCCGCGGGTGCTGCCGTCAGCCTGGCCCGCGGTCGTCAAGATGTGTTGTAAGGTCTGGGCGGAGAACAGGATGTGCGGCAGGCAGCACAGCGCTTCGGGTGTTGCCGACCGCAGCATCATGAATTCCGCGGCGAGAACCGGGTTATTCCTGCGGGAGCGGGCTGGGCGTGGCAGCCGACGGCGATTGAACTTCCAACTGGATTTTTTCCAGACGCGTCACTTCAGCGCTGGCTTTGCGGACAACTTCACGTTGGTCGTTGACGGCATCGCTGGCAGAGTTGATGGTGTTTTCCGTGCCATCAGCTCGCGCTGCGGCCAGGTCGGCTTCCAGCTTCTCCAGTTCCGCCTGCTCTTTCGCCAGTTCTGCGCGGGCGTCTCTTAATAGTTTGGCGTTGTCGCTGGCGGCTTCACGGCGCGTCTTCTCCAGCTTCTCCTGCGCGTCCTGAATATCGTCCCGGCCTTCGCGAACGGCTTCGTTCACTTCACGCGCACCCTCACGTTCGGCTTCCTGCATCTCGTCGATCGACTGCTTGCGGGCTTCGTACACTTCTTCGCGAGCCTCGGATTGTGACTCGGCGATTTCGTTCGCGGCTTCCTGGCGTTCTTCTTCGACCTTCATCTCTGCCTTGCGGACATCGTCGACCCCGGTGTTGCAACCGATGGCACAGGCGGTCAGACACAAACCGGCCGCGAGACTTGACAGCGTTTTCATCATCAACTCCTCATACATAGAGACCCGCTACCGGACTGGCTGCTTGACGCAGAGGCCATCGCGGCGCGAAGTGGATGAACCCCACGGGTTATGGAACACTTCGACTTTCAAATCGATGTTATGCAATCGATATGCCATACCGCACGAGGAACGCAAAGTCCTGAATTCACAGCCATTTTGTGTCTGCCGGAATGGTCGCGCTTGACCGATTCGCGTTCAGGCTGGTCGCCGGGGTTCCGTTCGAAAGAGTGCGGAAGGAGGAACGCGGAAGGCGGAGAAGTGCGAGCAGGGGCGTTGCCATGTGGGCAAGTGCTGAGTGATGGGAGACGATGCGATGGGGAATGAATGCTGCTGGCTTTATCGCCCGGAGAGCAACTCACCAATGTGTGTTGTGCGCTCAAACTGATCGCAGACGAGTTTGAAGATGATGAGCAAGGGGACGCCGATCAATGCTCCGCCAATGCCCCACAGCCAGCCCCACAGAATCAAAGCCAGCAAGACGGCAACGGAATTGACGCTGACGGTTCTGCCCACCAGCATCGGTGTCAGAAAGTTCCCTTCGATTGTGGTGAGCGTCAGAAAGACCACCGGCACAAGGCTGGCATAGGCGAGCGAATCGAAACTGAAGACCGCGACCAGAAACAGAATGACCACGCCCATGAATGCGCCCAGGAACGGTATGAAGTTCAGCACCGTCGCCATTAACCCCCAGAGCGCGGCATTCGGAACTCCCATCACCCACAAGGCGGCAGCAACAACCACACCCAACCCCACATTGATCAGAGTGATCGTCAGCAGATATCGGGAAATCCCGGTTTCCAACCGTTGCAACAGCTGCACGGCATTCTTTTTGTCAGACCAGGTGGGCAGAATGTGGATGATATTGGTCAGGAGCATATCCCCTTCCACCAGCAGAAAGAACGCCATCACCAAAGCGATGAGCAGCGTGCCGAGATAGTTGCCCGCCGAACTTAAAGCCGTCAGATTTGCCATGAGTCGCGGCTGACGAACTTCCACGGCGATCGGTGCAGCGGACTCATTGGCTGCCTGCGTTTCGGAAACGCTTTCTGCTGACAGAAGTGAGTTGGCGCGATCCCAGAATGTCGTTTTGGGCGTGACAGGTTGAGTGCTGCTGGTTTCGCCGTTGGCCAGGCTTTCCAACTGTTCGGAAACGACATAGACCTCGTTAATGCGGTCTCGAATTCGAGACAGCTTTTCCCCCACGACATTCATACGGGCCGGGGCTTCGCTCAACCAGGTTTGCGCGGGCTCGACGAGCAACACCACGCTCGTGGCAACAAACAGTATCATCGCGAGCAGCAAACCCAGACTGGTCACCAGCGGGGGAATATGCCGCCGTTCACAGTAGCGCACAACGGGCCGCAATGTCAGGGCCAGCAACACCGCCAGTGTGATGGGAAAGAGGATGGCACCGGCAGCAGCCGTCGTGTAGAGCAACGCGAGGGTTGCCAGAATTGTCAGCGCCACCGACTGCGGCGAAGTCGCTTTCGGCGTTGGAGGGTGGGACTCCGCGGATGCCGCGTTGTCCTCAAGGGGTGTCGCGCGAGTGGCCGTCGCGTTAGAGGCACCGCCCATGACATCAGAACTCTCGGGATTCCCCGGTCGCTGTGGATTCAACGGCGGCTGATCCAGCGTGATGACCAGCAGACCGAGTGTGGTCTCTGTGGGATCTACCGGAGAGTCTACCTCGTGAGTCGACCGTTGATGCATGATGGAGAGCCCGAACGGTTGGGGATGTCACGCGGGAGCACCATCCCTGCCGGTCTGATAACGGCGATTCCGGCTGTCAGACCGCGGCGGGGATGGCTGATCCAACTCAGTTCGTGGTTACCACGGCTTCAATTTCCAGCCCAGAATGAACCCGACGCCGAAACACAGGAAGGCAAACGTCTCGGGTTGCTCGCGGGCGTAGGTCTTGGCGTACTCCAGTAAGTCCTGAGTGGGTTGTAACGGAGCCGTTCGTTCCATAGATGCGGCGGCTTTGGGAAACCGCACGGACGACGTCGATTGCGATGGCATGATCTGGTCTCCTGGTTGGTGACATGACGCATGGAATTAGAATCGGGTTTGCTGCCGCATGGTGGCGAAGCGTTGCGCCGCTTGTGGCGACGATTGCAGCACGGCCTTTAACCACGCAACATTCTCGGAAAGTTCACTGCGCGATCGATGCAGCAGGTTGACCGAAGCGGCCAGGCTGCGATAACCCCACCAGGCAGACCCGACCGCGATCGCGAGGCAGACGCTGGCGACCAGTGTCTGGGTGATTGCCAGATCGAAGGCATAGTGCCGTGCCAGGATGGCCGAGATGCCGAGGGCGAGGGTGGTTAACCCCGCCAGCCCGAACATCGGGGCCACCGCGAGCAAGACAGCAGAGCGCACCAGTTGCGGTCGCCCGTCGACAAGATCGGTCAGCAGCAGTTTTCCCTGCAGTTCCGCGAGCGAGATGACATCGCACGTCAGGTCGCGAACACCTCCGGCGAGCGTTGGAGCCTCGTCGGTTGCAGTGCCATTTAATTTCGTTTGAGAGTACATCCGGCGGTCACTCCAATCAGTAAGCCCACGGCCATGCAGACTCCGGGATAACGATTCACCCACGCCGCAACCCGTTCGCTGAATGGGGTGGCGCTGTCCGCGGTTGTTGCCGCTGAGGTAGCGGGTTCGGGCTGTGGGTTCGAGAAGCGTGCGTCTGCGGTGAACATGGTTCTGCCTGCGGTTTGGGTGCGATTTGCGAATGCTTGATCAACTGCTGTTGCAGAACCTGGCCAACCTGCTGACCGACGTAGTTGATGCTGGTCCGCAACAAAACATGACCTGCCATCGCCAGTAAACCACCGGCGAGGACCGGTCGACTGACGGATGGCTGAGGCGGTGGTTCGGGTGGCTGCACGGGTCGTTCCGCCGCGCTGGCGACAGGGCGGGCCACTCTTCGGGTAGAGGGAACCAGCCAGTACCCCACCACGACGGCTGTCAGTGTGGTGGCCCAGGGAAAGTCGCGAACATACTGTTTCCAGTCCACGATTTGTCGGGCACCAGAAACAATCCGCTCCATATCCTGGGGCAGCTTGCGGCGGATCTGCGCCATGCGAAGCCGCAGATCTTCCGCATCACCCGCTTGTCCGAGTGGCGTTGACATAGTGCTTAACCCCGCATCGACCGAGGAAGATACTCTGACATCGAGTGCAAAACCTGGCGACCAATTGCCAGGGCCGATTGCTCGGTCGTCGGGGGTTCATACGGCATCAAATGCGTGGCCAGCAGCGCGCCCAATCCCACGCCAGCACCGAAGACCCCAATGACGGTGGAGAGAGGATAGCGGTCGACCGTGTCTGCGATCGCGTTCTGCAAGCAGGCTGTGTCTGGCATCGAATTCTCTGACATCACGCACTCTGCCTTTCCAGCCAGCACCGGCTGATACGGGGAATCGGTGGACGAAATCTTCAGCTGTTGGTTGCGCTGCAATGGAGCGCCTTAGTTGCGGCGCAACAGCAGCGTTACAATTACACCGGTGATGAGGCCCGTACCAAACGAGACCGCGAGCGATTCCATTGGGCTGCGGCGGACGACGTCGACGGTTTGTTCGTAACCGTCTTGCATGCTCCTCGCGGCGCGGTCATAACCTTCGTGCATCGCTTCAGTGGCTGAAGCGGCATACTCGTTGACGGTTTCCGTGGCGCGACTGGCGTAGTCCTGCACGGCGGCGGATGCATTGTGCATGGTCGAAACTCCGGCTTGAGCGAATTCGTCGATGTACTGTTCGACTTCCTGCTGGGCGGCCCCTGTCTTCTGGGTGATGAAGCCGACCAGTTGATTGACTCGACCATTGAACCGACTCAGATCGTTATCTGTGAGATCGCCCCACCGTTCCTGCAAGTGACCTCTCAATTCCGTCCAGCGTCCATTCAACTGTTCCGTGGTCACCATCATTGTGCTCCTGAGTTGGCGGGAGAGACGTGGCAGCCAGACCCTTGAACCGATTCCAAGTGGCTGCGATTGGCTTGTGTGAGAAGGTGTTACGCAATCACCGTGCCGCAGCCGGCAGCAACACGCGATCACCATTCGCAACATTCACACCAACAGCCAGTTACAGCGAATTCACGGCCGTGATATTCGCCGCTGTCACGACAGCGGCAAGGCGTATTTGTGATAGCCACACTGTCGGTCTGGTCGTCGAGCGACCAGCCAGAATTCTGGTTCGTGGGTCAGATGGATTGTGCCGGGGCTGGGGCCCCGGCCTTTGGTAGTCAATCATCGTCTGATGCTCAAAGGTCGGGGCCCCCGCCCCGACTAGTTCAACTTGAAACAGACCCTCCACCAGATGCCGCGGGCCACACGGAACCATCACAGACATAAAAAAAGACGGGGATTGCCCAGCGGCAATCCCCGTCCACGAAACATCCGAGAACAAATGCGGAGTTACATGTTGATCTCGAAGCCCTTGCGGCTCTCACGCGACAGGAATGCATTGGCTTGCGCATCGCCAATCACTTCACGCTTCGCCGGATCCCACTTCAACTCGCGGCCAAGACGCATGGCGATGTTGGAAAGGTGACAGATTTCCAGCATGCGGTTATGCGTCCAGACATCGGAAATGGGTTGCTTGCGGGCCTGCATGCCTTCAATGAAGTTCGCGGTATGGTTGGCACTGACCTTGCCGCCATACACCGCTTCAACGGCACCTTCCGGCAACGGCTTTTCCTTCAGGTCTTCCACCGGCTTGCCCGAGATCTTGCCGCGATTCACGAAGAACCGGCCTTCTGTCCCTTCAAACAGAATGCCGTTGTCACCTTCGCTGGTGATGATCATCTCAACGTTGTTCGGCATGTCGACGCGGATGTTGAAACTGGTGGCGGCGTTGTACTGATCGTCGACCGTGGGATGGCCGTCTTTGTACGCGACAGGCAGTTTGTATTCGACCGGCGTGACTTTGCTCGGACCCGTGTCGCTGGCTCCCAACGCCCAGCACGCAATGTCGACATGGTGGGCACCCCAGTCGGTCAGCTTTCCACCCGAGTATTCGTGCCAGTTGCGGAATGAGTAGTGACAATTGCTGAAGAGGGGCACGCCGCCGCCGTAGCCTTCCCGCAACTGCGGCAACGCCCGGTAAGGAACTTCCGCGGCCGGGCCCAGCCAGAAGTCCCAGTCGATGCCTTCAGGAACCGGTGCCGCGGGAATCACGGGCGAGGCTTCCATGCCGTTGATGCCGCAGGTCACTTTCTTCACGGTTCCGATGCGGCCATTCTTAACGAGGGCGATGGCTTGCAGGAAGCGCTGGTCCGACTCGGTGCGCTGCATCGTGCCGACCTGGAACACGCGGCCGGTCTCTTTCACGACGCGCTCAATCAGCTTGCCTTCGTCGATGGTCAACGTAAGGGGCTTTTCGCAGTAGACATCTTTGCCGGCGTACATGGCCTCGACGGCGATTTTCGTGTGCCAATGGTCCGGGGTCGCGATCATGACCGCCTGGATGTCTTTGCGATCGAGAATTTTGCGATAGTCTTTGTAGGCGTCGGGCTTCTTGCCCTGGCTCTTTTCCACCTTGGCCACGTTCTCTGCCAGAACATTGGCGTCGACATCGGCCAAGGCCGCGAAATCGGCAAATCCGAACGACTTGCTGGTAATCGTCCAACCCTGATTCCGCAGTCCAATGGTCGCAAACACCGGGCGGGCATTGGGAGATTGATAACCAAAAGCCCGATTCGCTGCGGGCAACCACAGACTGGCGGCACCTGTAGCGGCAACGCCCTTCAGAAACTGACGACGCGAGGTCTGACGAGAAGTAAGCATGGATGACAATCCTTCTAGTGGTAAAACTCGTGAGCCATGATGCGAGGCAGGCATCGAGATGCCGGGAGAGTCGGGTACGATCTCCAGAAATGTTCAGGCCGTGGCATCGAGGCAGAGTGGTTGGTGACACACACCACGGCATAAACAGGATACCGGAAACCACCGGCCAAGTGTACTGGCAGGACTGACGCAACTGATCCGCGTCGAAGTGGCGAAAGGCTGGCGAGCGGGGGAAGGTGACTCCCCCCGGAGATGCTGGCTGAAAACTGGAATTCCATCACCGGAGGGACTTACGTCCCCCCGCTCGCCAGACTTACGTCCCACCGCTCGCCTTGAGTCACTTCCACGCGTGTCAGTTTGCCACGATTTGGCGCAAACGACTTCCGCCGTCAAAACCGGAAACCTCTGATTCGCTGGCCTGATTCTAGCGATTTTTACGGTCGCCGGGTTGGACTCGCCCCATTGTATCGAAGTACGATATCGTACTCGGAGCCTTCGCCCTAGCGAAGGCATCTAGGTTGGCTCGTCAGGGAATGTTCCACCCCCAGCGCTGGGCGTGGCTGATCGAGAAAGCGGACGATGAACCCCATCAGCTTTGCCTTACGCCGTCCATTCACTGTCATGGTGGCGGTCGTGGCGGTCACTCTCAGTTGCGGCGTGGCCTTGCGTCCGAAGGTGGTCGACCAGACGTTGCAGGCATGGGGCATCGAATTGCCGCTGCAAACGATGAAGGTCGATATCTTTCCCGCCCTGAATCTGCCGGTGATTTATGTCTGTCAGCCCTATGGGGGCATGGACCCGGCCCAGATGGAAGGGCTGCTCACCAATTATTACGAGTACCACTTCCTCTACATCAGCAACATTCATCATGTGGAAAGCCGCAACATTCAGGGCATGGCGCTGATGCGACTCTACTTCCATCCCGGGACCGACATGGCCCAGGCGATGGCGGAGACGATCAACTATGTCAACCGCTCGCGCGCCTTCATGCCACCGGGGACGGTGTCACCCTTCGTGATGCGGTTCGATACCGGGAGCGTGCCGGTCGGGTATCTGGTGCTGTCGAGCGAAACAAAGACCATCGGCGAAATTCAGGATCAGGCGTTGTTCAAGGTGCGGCCGATGTTCTCGGCGTTGCCGGGGGTATCGGCACCACCACCCTTCGGGGGGAGCGCCCGCACGATCGTGATTCGGGCCAATCCCGAGCGACTGCGTGCGTACAGCATCTCGCCGGATGAAGTGGTGACCGCGCTGACAGCGGGGAATGCGGTCAGTCCATCCGGAAATCTGCACGTGGGGACGATGTTCCCCGTGGTCCCCACGAATGCCTTGGTCAAAGATCTCAAGGATCTGGGAAGCATTCCGATCCGCACGGCGAATGGGCCGCCTGTTTACATGCGGGACATTGGCACCATTGAAGATTCCACCGACGTCGCCACGGGATATGCCCTGGTGAATGGTCGTCGGGCGGTCTACATCCTCGCCACGAAGCGGGCCGAGGCGTCGACGATGAGCGTGATTGAGGAAATCAAGCGGGCGATGCCCACCATGCAGGCCGAGTTGCCCGATGACATTCAGGTGGCGTTCGAGTTCGATCAGTCGTCTTATGTCACGCGGGCCATCAACAGTCTGTTTACGGAGGCCGGTCTGGGGGCGTTGCTCACCGGGCTGATGGTGCTGGTCTTCCTGCGCGACTGGCGCAGTGCGCTGGTGGTGGTGCTCAACATTCCCCTGGCGATTATGGCGGCGATTCTGGCCCTGTGGTTAGGGGGACACACGATCAACCTGATGACGCTGGGTGGCTTGGCGCTCGCCGTGGGTATCCTGGTCGACGAAGCGACCGTGGAGATCGAGAACATTCACACGCAGTACGCGAAAACCGATTCGATCGCGCTCGCCGTGCGGCTCGGCAATGCCCAGACAGCGGTCCCCCGGTTGCTGGCGATGCTGTGCATTCTGGCGGTCTTCGTCCCCTCGTTCTTCATGCAGGGAGCGGCGCGAAACCTGTTTGTGCCCCTGTCGCTGGCGGTCGGCTTTTCGATGATCGCGTCTTATATTCTGTCGAGCACGTTTGTGCCCGTGATGTCGGTCTGGCTGCTGCGGAACTCCACGTCTCAGCATCCCCATGCAAGCACCTCCACGCGAACGCTGTATGGTCGATTTCTGGATCGGTTGGTGGCAGTGCGGTGGATCGTCGTGCCCGCGTATCTGATCGCCTCGGTGCTGATCATTGTGGGTGTGGGCTCGCAACTGGGATTGGAGATTTTCCCGTCAGCCGGTGTGGATGAATTTCGCCTGCGATTTCGGGCACCCGATGGCAGCCACTTCGACACAACAGAGACGTATGCGCTCGGCGTGCTCGACTCGATTGGAGAACACGTCGGTCGCGGGAATGTGGAGATCACCCTGGGCTATGTCGGTACGATTCCGTCCAGCTTCCCCATCAACGGGGTTTATCAGTGGTCGCGCGGGCCAGAAGAAGGCTTGCTGCGGATTAAGCTCAAACATGGCAGTGGCATCGATACCGAACTCGTTAAGGACGAACTGCGAACAGTGCTGGCCCAGCGGTTTCCGGAACTGCGTTTTTCGTTTGAGCCCGCGGATATCGTCAGCGAGGTGATGAGCTTTGGTTCGCCCACGCCGATCGAAATTGCAGCGCGCGGGGCCAATCTCGAGGAAAGCCGCAAGTACATGGCACTCGTGCAGGCGGAGTTGGCCAAAGTCCCGGCGCTACGCGATGTGCAGATTGCCCAGTCGCTGGACTACCCGACGATCAATGTGCAATTGGATCGCGAACGGGCCTCATCGAACGGCACCACAGCGTCGCAAGTGGCGCGCTCAGTCGTAGCCGCCACGTCCTCCACGCGGTTTGTTTCTCAGAACTACTGGCCCGACCCGAAGTCGGGAATTGGCTACCAGGTGCAGGTTGAGATTCCACAGCAGGCGATGACTCAGGCCGAAGACCTCGCCACAATTCCTGTCAATTATAAGGATGGCCAGCCGATTCTGCTGCGTGATGTCGCCCGCATCTCCAGCGACAAAATGGCCGGGCAGTTCGACCGTTACAACATGAAACGCGAAATCACCCTCACGGCCAACATCAGCGGCCAGGATCTGGGCTCTGTCTCGCGCGAGGTGGGGCAAGTGCTGGCCAGGCTCGACAAGGAGGGCCAGCGTCCCAAGAGTGTCACGATGGAGTTACGCGGACAGATTCCCCCCTTGCGACAAATCCTCAGCGGACTGGGGATCGGACTTGTCCTCGCCATCGTCGTGATCTTCCTGCTGTTGACGGCGACATTTCAATCGTTGCGGCTGGCTTTGACCACGGTCTCCACGGCACCCGCCGTGCTGGCCGGTGTCGTGACCATGCTGTGGCTGACGGGCACCACGTTGAACATCCAATCGTTCATCGGTGCGATCATGGCCATCGGAGTCGCGATGGCCAATGCGATTCTGCTGGTGACGTTTGCCGAGCATTGCCGTCGCTCGGGGCAAGACTCGCGACAAGCGGCGGTGACGGGGGGCGAACTCCGGTTACGAGCGATCTTGATGACCAGCCTGGCGATGGGATCCGGGATGATTCCCATGGCGCTGGGACTGGGCGAAGAAGGGGCCCAGACGGCACCGTTAGGACGTGCGGTATTGGGCGGACTGCTCGCGGCCACGCTGGCCACGTTGCTCATTCTGCCCGCGGTCTTTGCACTGATGCAGCGCAAGGCCCCCACGCGATCGGCTTCGCTCGATCCACTGGACAACCAGAGCCCGCAATATCGCGACGATGCCGCCAGCGTGCTGGCCAGGGGATAGTTATGACGTTGAGCCAAGTGTCAAGTGCTGAGGGCCAAGTGTCAGAGTTCTATCGTGAGTCCGTTTGACAGAGCCGGGGCAGGGGCCTCGGCCTTTGATTCCAGTAGTCGCCAAATTACAAAGGTCGGGGCCCCTGCCCCGACAAGCACCTACGGAATAAGACCCTGTTTTCATATTGTTCCAGCGGAAAGCCAAAAGCAGAAAGCGGACAGCCAGAGAGGGGAAACCACCGGATTTCTGGCTTTCTGCTTTCCGCCTTCTGCTTTCCGCAATCACTCGCTCTCCATTTGAAAACATGTTCTAAGACCCACCAACTCGAGCACGGTGTGAACAACCCCACTTTGAAAAACAGCCGATCGATGCATCTCATCCTTATTCGGAAACGCATACACATGTCTCACCTTCCATCGTTATGGGTGCTGCTCAGCCTCGCCGTGGTTGGCATCACGGGTTGTCAACAGTCAGACAGTGGTCATGGCGCTGATGCGGCGGGGCCACCGCCGGCACGGGTGACGGTGATTCGTCCGGAACGGAAATCTCTGGTGCGTACCGTCGAGCTACCAGGACATGCGGAGGCCTGCGAGGTCACGCCGTTGTTCGCCAAGGTGTCGGGCTTTGTTGCCAACATCCCGGTCGACATTGGAACGAGAATTGAAGGACCGACGGGAGATCAACCGGGGACGGTGATCTGTGAGTTGCTGGTGCCCGAGTTGCGCGAAGAACTGGCTCAGAAGGCGGCATTGGTCAAGCAGGCCGAAGCGCACGTGCTCCAAACCGATGCCGGTGTTAAACTCGCCGAGGCCACGGTCCGTTCGGCACTGGCCCGCGTGCAGGAGGCACAAGCCGCGGTCGCTAAGGAAGAGGCCCAGTTGACGCGCTGGCAGTCAGAGTTTGAACGCGTGGTGCAACTGGTGGAGTCCGGAGCGGTCACGAGAAAGATCGCAGACGAAACCCGCGCACAATTTGATGCCGCCAAATCGGGTCGCCAGGAAGTCATGGCCCATGTGGATGTCGCGACGGCATTGCGACAGGAAGCGGAGGCGGCATTGGAGAAAGCGCGCGCCGATGCGACCGCGATTCGCTCGCAACTGGCAGTCGCGCAGGCGGAAGAGCGTCGACTCGCCGCGATGCTGGAGTACGCGACCATTCGTGCTCCGTTCGATGGCGTCGTTGTCGAACGGAATGTCCATACCGGCCATCTGGTGAATGCCGGTTCCAGCGAGCGGCAGCCATTGCTGGTGGTGATGCGTCTCGACCCTGTCCGCGTGATTGTGGATGTCCCCGAAGTCGACGCGGTCCTGATCCAGCCGGAAGCCCCGGTGGAACTGCGGTCACCCGCATTGCCCGATCAACCGCTGGTGGGAAAAGTGACCCGCATCGCCTGGTCGCTGAATGACCGGTCACGCACGATGAAGGCCGAGATTGATGTTCCCAACCCGCAGGGCGCGTGGCGTCCCGGACAGTTCGTGCAGGTCAAACTGACCGTGGCAGCACTGGAGAACGTGCTCAGCCTCCCCAAAACCGCCATCGTCATTCAAGAGAAACAATCGTTCTGCTATGCGGTCGATGCGCAAAACACCGTGATGCAACTCCCCGTTTCACTCGGACTGCTCGCGGGTAGCGAATACGAGATTCGCGACGGTTTAACGGGCGATGAACGCGTGATTGGCGTAAACCCCAGTGCGTTTCGCGTGGGGCAGGTGGTTGAGGTGGCAACCCCTCCGGCCGCTGCGAAATAAGCCCTACAACCAACACCCGCCGCAGAATCGGTAAACTCACCCTGACCACTACGATACTTAGCGTGAGATCAAACGCACCTGTGAGGACGACCAACGACTTCAGCGGCTGATATCGACCACCGATATTAATCGTGTCATCACGATTTCACTCGGTTCGAGTTCACTTGCCACGGATGGTCAAGATGCGACAACTCAGAGATCCGCGCCGCGGTCGATTGGGCGTCTGCGGTCTGCTGCTGGGAATGGCCGGTTGTACGGCGGTACCCACGCATCACACCGCCGCAGTGCCTCACGCGCAACCCGGCATCCGGAGTTCCGCGCCGCCGGCGACCGCCTCGTCACTGAGTGCAACGCATCACGAGACCCCGACACGATCCGCGCGAACTGGCCGCACGCAGACTCTGGTTCAAACCGAGACCAGGTCCATTCCGACATCGATTCCGGCGACGGACGATGCCCGTGATGATGATGCGACCATCGGCGTGACGGCGATCACGCAGGTTTCGTCGGCCGAGGACGTCTCGCCAGCCGTCGAAGTCGCGTCAGAACCGCCCGCTGTACCACTTGAGCAATCACAGGGCTATGTGCTGTCGCTGGGAAATGTCCTGTCGCTGGCCGAGGGACAGAACCCGAATGTGGCGCTCGCTCGGGAACGGATCAACGAAGCGTATGCGCGCGTCGACCGTGCGGAAACCTTGTGGCTGCCATCACTGCGCGCGGGGATGAACTACAACCACCACGAGGGACAGATTCAAGACGTTGCCGGGACGGTCTTCAACACCAACCGCAGCGCGTTTTACGGCGGGCTCGGCGCGAATGGTGTCGGTGCCGGGTCACCCACGGTTCCAGGACTGATGGCTCAGTTTCATTTGTCCGACGCGATCTTCCAACCCAAAATCGCCGAGCATCAGGCATTGGCCCGCCAGTTTGGTGCGGCCGCCGTTCGCAACGACATTCTCCGTGACACGGCGGTGGCGTATCTGGAACTGATCCGCGCCGAACAAAGCCTGGCCATTGCGATGGAAGCGGTGGCCCATACCGAGCAACTGGCGAACGTCACCCATCAGTTCGCCATGACCGGGCAGGGGCTGCAATCGGACGACGAGCGGTTGCAAGTCGAACTGGCGTTGCGTCGCGAACAACGGGTGATGCGGCAGGAAGAGTTGATGGTGGCGTCTGCCCGCCTGGCCCAGCTGCTGCACTCCGATCCGTCGATCCTGATTCAAAGTGGTGAACCCGCCGTGGTTCCGCTGGATATCCTGGAACTGCAGGGGACAGCGGCTTCGTATGTCGCCACGGGCTTGCAGCGCCGCCCGGAACTGGCCGAACAAAAGCATCTGGTCTGCGAAGCCGTCGAACGCCTGCAACGGGAAAAGTACGCACCCCTGGTGCCCAGTGTGTTGCTCGGCGTGAGTTATGGCGGGTTTGGAGGCGGGATCGGGAGTTCGATTGTGAACTCTGGTGACCGTTGGGATGCCGACGCCGTGGCCTACTGGGAGATTCGTAACCTCGGCAAAGGGGATCAGGCGGCCCGTGAAGAGACGGCCTCGGCTGCGCGACAGGCCCAACACCGTGAAGTGGCGATTCTGGATCGTGTGGCCCGTGAGGTGACGGAAGCCCACACACAAGTGGTACGCCGACAGGAACGCCTGGAACTCGCCCGCCAAAGTATCGCCGCCGCCGAGCGATCTTATGCCCTGAATCTGCAGCGCGTCGAGAATGCACAGGGTCTGCCCATCGAAGCCTTGCAATCGATCTCGGCCCTGGCGAGTGCTCGTGAGGCTTATTTGAATGCGGTGATCGAATACAACAGCGCCCAGTTTGAACTCTGCCGAGCGATCGGCTGGTTCATCAGCTGAAGTTCCATCGGGTTTGATATCACGCCCGCCACACGGCATGGGGCTGCCTGCCAGCGGTTGGCGGAAACCATCTCAAAATCGGCGGCGATCGACTGCCAGTGCATCGCAAGCTCTTAAGCACTTTCGATTCTTCTGCATATCTATTGCATCTGGTATGCAGTGACGTTACCGTACTGTGAGGTCAGCGCGGAACTGCTCGAACAACAGCAGTCATCCCCAGGCGTTTGGCAATAGCACAGTGCGGGATCGTGCGATGAGTGAATCGCGACAACTCCATAGACCGACGATGCATCGAACGGGACAGCTTCTGCTCGCCGTTCTGACCTATGATTTCTGTCCCTGGGCGAATCGCTGGCTGTATTGGATCAAGCAACCGATCGCGAGCCTGGGGTTTGCGGCCGTGGTCGCGGGGGCCTGTGCGATCTTCGTGAAGCCTGTCGCACTGGTGGCATTGGCGGCCGTGCTGGTGGTGTTGCTGTTGGGTTATCTATGGCCCTCGTTGTCTGTGCGGGGGCTGTCGTGCGAATTGCGATTTCCACAAGAGCGCTCGACGGAAGGGGCACCGGTTCGCACCCTCCTACAAGTCCGCAACCGCTGGCCTTGGCCGGTGTGGGGCATCGCCGTGGAAGGGGGATTCGGGGGCGAAGCCTCGGTGGCTTTGGCCCGTGTGGCTGGCTGGTCGACAACGGAATTTGAGTGGTCGTTCACACCTGTGTGCCGCGGCGAGTATCCCACGCAGACGCCGCGGCTGGTCACGGGCTTTCCGTTTGGTTTACGCACGGCACGCCGCCCGGTGAACGTCGAGCGGACGATGCTGGTCTGGCCGCGCCTCATGTCGTTAGACACGCTGCTCGATGCCGCCGAGACGCGGCCCAGTGACGATCTCTGTTCCGATCGCCGGGTGGGTGACAGTGGCGACATGACAGGCACGCGACCGTTTCGTGATGGCGACTCGTTGCGTCGTGTCCATTGGGCACAAACGGCGCGGCAGGGCCGCATGATCGTCTGCGAACGGCAAGCCCCGGCACAAGCAGCGATTCGCGTTGTGTTCGACTCCGACGCGCGGCTGCATCGGGGATCGGGAAGCGACAGCACGCTGGAATGGTCGATCCGCATCGCGGCCAGCGTGTGTGCGGCCTATCACCGCGAGAACGCCTATGTCGAGTGCTGTTTCGGTCATGAGATTCTGCCACTCCGCCCCGGCCATCTGGGATGGAAGCAATTCCTCGACGCACTCGCGCGCTGGAAACCGTGCAGCCACGAACACGACGAGGCGTGCGGACATGAGCACGCCCCGCAACAGTGCCGACGCATTCACCATCACAACTGCGGCGTCTTTCAACTGACGGTGACAACCGACCTGGGGTTGGAACATCGCACCGAACATCGGCATGTTCACGGCGACAGTCGGATTGTCGTCTTGAAATCGGCGGCGTTCACCGCGCCTTGTACGCTGTGCGAGCACGAGCACCAGTTGCCCGGACGTCGCGCGATTGTGCTGGATCGTCCGACGGATGTGGCGGTCGACTTTCCGCGCAAGTGGAGGCTCGCCTGCCATGCCGGGTGATCGACAGCCAGCGACGAATTCCCGTTCCGCGCGACTGGCGCTGCTGCTGGCCTGGCTGGCCACTTTGATTTTCGAGGTGGCCGCGAGTGACGGCGAGCGCCCCGCGTGGCTGACCGCCCTGGTTGTCGCCGGCGAACTGGCTGCCCTCTGCATGCTCGGCTGGGCCGCCCGTCGCTGGGAGCAGGGAACCCAAGTGGAACACCGGTCGCGACTCTGCGTGGCGGTCGGCCTGGCGTTGACTCCGTTCCTGATCGAGCTGGGGCTGCGCTGGTCTGTTGACCATCTGCTGCCGCTCGAACTGCTGCTGTTGTCCCTGTTTCGCAACGGAGTCCTGGCACTGGCCGTCTTCGCACATCGCCTTGAGTATCAGCGGATGACTGGCAGCCTCGCCACGTTTCTCGCGATCTTCGCGTCGTCTCTCACCGCGCAATTCTGGCTGCATGGTCTGGTGGTTGTGTTCGCAGTGGTGGGAATCTGGTGGCTGATGGGATCGTACTGGGACACGTTGCAAGGTCGGTTAGCCTCCACATCACAGCGGGAAATCTCGCCGCGGTGGTTACTGGTGCTGGTGGGCGTCGTGCTGCCGATGCTCGCGGGCTTGCCGGTCACGGGGATGCACACGCGGATGCTCAGCGGGTTCATGCCGAGTTCGGGTGGGCAAGATTGGTACGCCGCAGAGGCCCGCAGCGGTGTTGGCGATGGCGATCATCTGGTGGCGGGGACAGAGCACATTCAGAGTTTCGCACCCATTGAAGACGCACCATTCCGCAGCTCGCACGAACCCAGTCTCTACGACTTGTTTGATGAGACCTACAATGAACCGGCCCAGCCGCGGAAGACCGACCGGGCCATTGCCTTGCCCCCGCAACCAAAGTCTCAGCCACAGGAACGGGAACTGGCCTCTTCGCGGCAGGCGGGAAAAGAGTTTTCCACGCTGCGTAAATCGGGCAAGCTGAAGCAGTCCAGCATCGGCGACCGCGACTCACGGGCGCTGCTGTATGTGAAAGGACGCACGCCGCTGCATCTGAAACTGGAAGTCTTCGATCGCTATGACGGTATCGACTGGTTCCCGGAAGAGTTGCCCGAGCACTCGCCCCAACTGACGATGGAAACGCTGCATAGTCGACCGTGGATTCGGTTGCCCACATCGCGCTCACTCGACATTTATGGCTCGCCGGAATCGCATGCCCTGAAGATCATCCGGCTGGACACCAATCGCATTCCCGCACCCACACAACTGCTGGGGCTGCATGTCGACCAACTCCACCGGGCCGATTTTTTCCTGTGGGCACAGCCGGGCATCGTGCGATTGGATCGCGACACGTTGCCCTCTCTCACCACGTTCCATGTGCAATCTCGTGTCGTTGACCAGCGGCGGTTACCGCAGGCCATCACCTTACTGTCTGGAGGGGCCAGTACCTACCGCCAGTACGGCACAGATGCGGCTTCCGCCCGCGTGAAGCAACTCGCCGAACATTGGACCGTGGGACTGCCGAAGGGCTGGCCCGAAATTCAGGCCGTCGTCTCGCACATCCAAAGCGAGTATCGACACGATCCCGCGGCGCGACCGCCAGAGGACTGTCAGCACACCGCGGCGCATTTCCTGCTGGAAAGCCGCCGCGGACCCGATTACCAGTTCGCTTCAGCCACCGTGCAGATGTTGCGGTCGCTGGGATATTCGGCGCGTCTGGTGAGCGGATTTTACGCGCATCCCGCGCGGTACGAAGCTCGTTCGCGACATACGCCGGTCTTGCAAGACGATGTCCACTTCTGGGTGGAAGTCTATGCCGGCGCGGGGGACTGGATTCCGCTGGAACCGACACCAGGGTACGCGTTGCTGTTGCCCCCGCCCACGCGGGTCGAGCGCTGTCTGGCGATGCTCTGTGCGCTGCGGGACATGATCGTGGCCCATAGCGGGCTGCTGATGTTGAGCATGACTACAGTGACCATCGCCGTCTGGTACCGCCAGCACCTGGCCGACCTGTTGGCGACCGCGATCTGGCGATGGTCTCCCGTGCGGGATGAACGGGAACGCATCCGCCGCACCTTGCATTTGTTGCTGCGGCGTTGCCGCCGCGCCGGTTGCGATTGCCCGCGGGGAGTTCCCCCCACGCGCTGGCTCGAACAGCTCTGTTCCCGGGGGGATGCTGCCGAGCGCGACGCGCTGCGTGGCTTTCTGCGACTGGCCGACTGGGCCGGTTTTGCTCCGGCCGTCTCTCGACCGACCGTGGCCGTGGAACTCGCGCTCTGCGACCACGCCGTCCGTCGCTGGTCACTGGAAACACTCAGAACCTGTTTCCCAATCGTTCCAGCGGAAAGCCAAGAGCATAAAGCGGACAGCCAGAGAGCGGGAAACCTGCGGATTTCTGGCTTTCTGCTTTCCGCCTTCTGCTTTACGCAAGCACTCGCTCTCCATGGGAAAACATGGTCTGAGAAAGGGAACGGCTCACAAGTTCATTCCGACAGAACCGCAGGGACTCCAACGTAAAGTTCGATCATGACGCGCACCGCAGTGAATGACAGCCACCACAAAATGCTGGGAATTCGACCGAGTATCCCGACAAACTCCGCAGGGGACATGGCGCTCGTGGAACGGATCCGCGAGCGACTCAACGCCTCACTGCGTGGCAAGGCGGACGTGGTGCAGTTCGTACTCGCCTGCTTGTTTGCGCGCGGCCATCTGCTGCTGGAAGACCGCCCCGGCTTGGGCAAAACCACGCTCGCGAAAGCGCTGGCAGAATCGCTGGGCGGACGCTTCGCGCGTGTGCAATGCACGCCCGATCTTCTGCCGAGCGATATCACCGGATTCAACATCTTCAACCAGAAGTCGCACGAGTTTGAGTTTCGCCCCGGCCCCGTCTTCTCAGACATCCTGCTGGCAGACGAAATCAACCGCGCCACGCCACGCACACAAAGTGCGCTTCTGGAAGCCATGGCCGAACGGCAAGTGACGGTCGATGCCGCCCGTTACCCGCTCGCGGACGAGTTTCTGGTGATCGCCACGCAGAATCCGCATGAACAGCATGGAACTTATCCGCTCCCGGAAGCGCAGCTCGATCGCTTCGCGATGAAACTCAGCATCGGTTATCCCCATCGGGATGATGAACGAACCATGCTGGCCGATGCCGTTCAAGCGGCAGATCGTCGTCAGCACATGAGGACCGCCGTGCTGGAGCCCGGTCAGCTGGCGGCCCTGCAGGACCGCGTCGCCGGTATCGCCGTGGTGCCCAGCGTGCAGGATTACCTCGTCCGGCTGGCGGAAGCGTCGCGCAACCATGGGGACATTACGTTGGGGCTCAGTCCTCGCGGCCTGTTGACCTGGCAGCGACTCGCGCAAGCCTGGGCGTTTCTGGACAGTCGAAGTTTCGTGACACCAAGCGACGTGCAGGACGTCGCCTTCCCGGTCCTGAGCGTGCGGTTGGGGATCGATCGAGACGATCCGCAGCCGGTGATTGCCGACCTGCTGTCTCGAGTCGATGTCCCGGCGTGCGATGGATCGACCGAATTCGTTTGAAGGGCTGACAGTCATGGGCTGCCGATTGCTCGAATTCTCCTTGAGGATGGGACTGATCGCCGCTGGAATCTGCTGCGTGTGGTCGACGGGATGTACGCCACGCGAGTCTGCGGAGGCCCAGGCCCACGTCGATCGCGACGAGCAGCATCACGCACTCGAACACGGGATTCCCGACCACAAGCCGCAGGCCTTCGCTGACGCCGTCCAGCAATTGCCAATACGGGCCGACCGTCTGGCTAAAGAGATCACGACGGGGGATGCAGAGCATGCGGCCAGAGCCCATCAGGAACTGCTGGACATTGTCCGCTGGTTGCCGGAACTGGCCGCCGATACCGACCTGAAACAGCGGGAGTGGGAGCGTGTGCAGAGCCTCACGAAGGAACTGGAAACACTCCTTCCAGCGGCCCGAAGTGCGCCGGCCATGTCCGATGTGGCCTTTCTCAAAATCGTAGAGCAACTGCAATCGATCGCTGACTTATCTGTGGATCTGTTCGCGCCCATGCCGCCTGCTGCGGACGAGAACGCAGCGGCGGCGACTTCTGTGGAATCTGTCAGGTAGCGCACTATGGAAACGATGTTCTGGGGTGTCTGCCTGCGCGTCGCGCAGGCCACGCTGCAAGCCGCGCCCTTTATTTTTTCCGGGCTGTGCATCACCGGCATGCTACACAGGTTGATGGGACAGCGTTATACCCGCTGGCTGTTCGGCTCGAATACGCTCGCGTCGCTGTTTCAGTCATGGGTGATCGGGATGCTGCTGCCCGGCTGTTCGCTCGGCGTCATTCCCATCGTCAAACAACTGCGCCGCAGCGGTATCGCCGTGGGAACGATCTTCGCCTTCGCGCTCTCTTCACCGCTGTTCGATCCGCTGTCAATGCTCTACGGTCTCACCCTGTCCAAACCCTGGACGATTCTGGCGTTTGCATTCTGCTCGCTGGTGGTGGTGACGATCTCCGGAGGGCTTTTCGACTGGCTCTATCCCCAGACGGAAGTGCTGGTCGAAGAACCGCCAGAAACACCACCCGGCATCAAGCGACTGCTCGCCGTGCTGGTCGTCATGGCGCGTGAAACTGTCAGCGGTACGGCGGCGTTCATCGGCTGCGGTTTGCTGGGCGTGGGACTGCTGACGACCGTTCTGCCACACAACAGTTTGCAGAACACCATGGGTCACGACAACCCCTATTCGCCGCTACTGATGACGGGCATCGCCATTCCTGCCTATGCCACCCCCATGACAGCGATGGGGCAGCTCGGGTCGATGTTTCAGCACGGCAATTCGATCGGTGCGGCGTTTATTCTGCTCGTGTTCGGAGCCGGCATGAACCTCGGTCTGCTGGCCTGGATGACCATCGAATATGGTTGGAAGAAATCTGCCCTGTGGATGGGGTTGATGCTCGTCGTTGTGGTCGCCTTTTCCTATGGCATTGAACGGCCGCTCTATCCTGTAGATATTGAACCGGCCAATCACACACACGCGTTTGATATTTACTGTCAGCCATTCTCTCCGGGCTCTGTACCGGCCATCGGCTACCCGGCAGAAATCTGGCGACGCATCCGGCTGGAAACGCAACCGCACGAAATCGCCGGAGCGGGATTTCTGGCAGCCCTGATGTTGCTCGGCTGCGGACTGCGCTGGCTCGACCGGCGGTGGGTCATCGAAACCTGGCTCAATCGTCGACCGGCGGATACGTCCGAGGCGACTCGACCTGTGTGGGATATGACCGTGCCCGGTCCCGTGCTCGCCGGCATGGGGTTTCTCGTCATCATCGGCTGCAGCATCGTCGGCTGCTATGCCTACTACCCGTCTCCCCAGGAAACACTGGAGGAACTGAATCTCGCCCGAACCGAGGCTCTGGGTGCGGCGCTCAGTGGCGAGTCGGCTCATGCGTTGCATTGGATTCCCATTTGCGAAAGCTGGAACCGCCGATTGCAAGTCGGCGCGTACCTGCGGCAGGGGCACCTCAGCGACTACCATCGCATGAAGGCCCGCGTCTTCCGTGACAAACTGGAACTCCTCGAACACATGGTGGAAGACCGCGACGATCAGGCAGACATCCGCCGACAGGTCGCCGCGACGTCGCGCGCCTTCAGTCGACTGGCAGCCGCATTCCGCCAGGAGCAGTGAACGCCTTCAGGCTGTGATGAACCTGCCCGGAAATTCGTTCAGGCGAGCGAGGGGACGTGAGTCCCCTCGGTGATGGAATTCCCGTTTGCCTCAAGAATCACCGGGGGGAGTCACCTCCCCCCGCTCGCCAGACTTTAGCCACTTCTTCGCGGATCAGTAACGCCCGCTGGTTCGTTACGCTGGTTCTCTGCGGGCAGATTGTTAGGATGATGGCGTTGGATGCTCGCCCGCCGTCATGAGGAGGACGCCAGAAATGACCAGTGTCATGAGTTCCGCCGATCGTAAACAGCAGATTCGTGAACAGGCCCACACCAACCGCAACGCCCAGGAAAACAAGGACGAACTGAGCCAGGCCATCGTCGCCAAGTTCATGGCGCTCACGGAATATCAGGCGTCGCAGACGGTGCTGTTTTACCTCGATGTCCGCAGCGAAGTCCGCACGCGGCATTCACTGGAAGCGGCCTTGCAAAGCGGCAAGCGGATCGTCGTCCCCTACTGCGTTGACGGCGAACTGGAACTCTTCCATCTCGAACAGATGGACGAGCTTTCCATCGGCATGTACAAGATCCTCGAGCCCAAGCCCGAACTGCGAACGATCGCGACGAAGAACATTCCCGTTGCCGAGATCGACCTGATCATGGTGCCTGGAGTGGCCTTTGACCGCCGCGGAGGCCGCACCGGTCATGGCAAGGGCTACTACGACAAACTCCTCGAACACGCCCGGCCCGATACCCCGCTGGTTGCCCTCGCATTTGAATGCCAGATGTTTGAAGAAATCCCCATGCAGGAGCACGACGTCTTCATGGACAAGGTGCTGACCGAAGCCGCCGTCTATGAGGGGAAAGGGCGGGGGAGTGCTCAGGGCTAAGGGTCAAGTGCTTAGTGTCAATGACAGATTGCCATGCGTGATTCGCAGTTCCGAAGCTGAATTGGTCCGGCTCTTAGCCCTCAACCCTAGCCCCTGAACCATCGCCATGTCTGCCCTCGTTGAAGACACGTATGCCGAAGCGTTTCGCAGTATTTATGCGGAAGTGCTGATCACCGCGCGCGACCGCAAGTGGTTGCAGCATGCGTGCGATGCAGTCACCGGGCATGCATCGAGCAGCATCTTCTGCGACTGCGAAGCGGCGGTCGATCGGTATGTCGGTCTCGGTGGCGATGAATCGATCGCAACGCCCGACGGTCGCCCGGGCGCGATTGTGCAGTTCCATGTCCCCCGGTTCTGGAAAGACCGCGAGCAACGGTTGGAAAAAGTGCTGCTGCACCGGCTCAGCCAGAATGTGCTCACCTGTCCAACAACGGCGTGCTTCAACCAGCTCGATACCGAGCCCTACTTCAAACTCGGCCGCAAGATCGCCTTCTTTGGCGATGGCTATCAGCAGCGCTGTGAGCGGTATGGCCGGAAGCTGTGGTCGCTGCCGATCATGGGGGGCGAGTTCCTGATCGATCGCCGCTTCGGCTTCAAAGACGGCATCATGGGGGGCAACCTGTGGTTCTTCGGTGAGACCCTCGATGCCGCACTCGAAGCGACCGAGCGCGGTGTCGCCGCCGCAGCGAACGTTCCCGGCGTGATCATGCCTTTTCCGGGTGGCATCGCGGGGAGTGGATCGAAAGCCGGCAGCCGCTACAAATTCCTGTTCGCCAGCACCAATCACCCGTTCTGTCCGACACTTCGCGAGCAATTGGGGACGGAATCTCAAGTCGCCGCCAATGTGCAATCGATTCAGGAGATCATCCTGAACGGGCACGATCTGGCGACCGTCTCGGCAGCCACACAGGCAGCGATCGCTGCTGCCATCGACACGCCCGGTCTCGTGAAAATCTCCGCCGGCAACTACGGCGGCCGCTTGGGCAAAAGCTGGGTCTGGCTGAAACCGGAACTCCATCCGGCATGAAGCACTGGGACTGCATTCCCTGGGCGTATGAGCATCAATCAAACAGATAACTCACCGACTCATTCCGGTGAATCCGGCGGATGGCCTCGCCCAACAAGGGGGCGACAGAGACCACCTTCAAGTTCGGCAGCGATTGTTCCGGGCGGATCAGCAGGCTGTTCGTGACCACGATTTCTTCAATCGAGACCTCCCGCAGCCGTGCCGTCGCGGGGCCGCAGAAGACGGGGTGCGTCGCGCCGACATAGACCTTGCTGGCACCATGCGCGGTGACCACTTTCACCGCGCCGGCCATCGAGCCGCCGGTGGTGATCATGTCATCAAAGATGAGGGCGATCTTGCCGGCGATCGGCCCGCCGATGAGATTCTCCTGCTTACAGTCGACCGCGCTGGTCCGGCGTTTGTCGACAATCGCGAACTGCCCGCCGATATGCTCGACGTGTTGCAGCGACCGCTTGATGCTCCCCTCATCGGGGCTGACGATGACCAGTTGTTCCTGCGGCAGGTTCAGCTTGCGAAAGTATTCATCGATGATCGGGGCGGCGTACAGGTGATCGACCGGGCAATCGAAAAAGCCTTGGATCTGGGCCGCATGCAGGTCCATCGTCAAGACGCGATCGGCCCCGGCCTTGGTGATCAGGTTTGCCACCAGTTTCGCGGTGATGGGAACGCGGCCCATGTCCTTGCGGTCCTGGCGGGCATATCCGAAGTAGGGAATCACCGCCGTGATGCGTGCCGCCGAGGCCCGTTTGCAGGTGTCGATGAGAATCAGCAGTTCCATCAGGGTGTCGTTGACCGACGGCCCGGTGGGCTGGATCAGAAAGACATCGCAGCCGCGCACGTTCTGATTGAGCCGGACAGAGATTTCCCCGTCCGGGAAGTTGCTGAGTTCGACAGCCCCGAGCGAAACCCCCAGATAGCGGGCGATTTCCGCAGCTAAAGGGGGGTTGGCACGTCCACTGAGGAGTACCAACTGGTCATACATCAACATCCGGCGACCCGTCGAAACGAAGGCGCGGGCGAAGTGACCCGCGCAAGACATCATTTCAGTAGGTTTCGGGGCCAAAATCAACCGGACAAGGCCGAATCACGTCTCGGATATTGCCGGAACAAACGGAACCCTCGTTAGAAAGTGGGTGTTGGCGGGGGTAATGAGGGATTTCTGGTCTGTGCCTCGCGTTGCTTCCGCGCCCGCTCCGGATGCTTCCGGGCATATTCCCATTTGCGGATGGCTTCGTCGGAAATGATGCCGTGATCCAGGTCGGCGAGTTCCTCTTGAATGGCGTCCAGTGTCTGCTGGTCCTGCTCGATCGATGACGTCCAGTGGGAAATCTGTGCGGTGGCCCCCCGGTCGCGATCTTCGGCATCCGCGACGGCCCGCCGATCATCCTGCTGAGAGCGTTTGAACTGCCGCTGTTGTGCCTGCAACGTCGCTCGACGATGGCTGATGATCTGTTCTTCGCGCGACGGAATTCGGACTGAATGACAACCGGGTAGCAACAGCAGACCCAGCCCGACCATCAGGAAAGCGTTTCGCGAAAATCGATCAACCATGCAGGATTTCCCTCGGCACGAGGAACATCGAATGACCGCAAACGACCTGAAGAAAATGACGGGGCAGCGTGGGCAGTTCACGCCGCGAAGTCAAGATCAGATTTACGAAGACGAACTCCTCGAAACTTTTTCGTATGACTTTCTATCGCCCTTGCAGCGCTGTCTGAGTTGAGGCAGACTACATCCACTGCACCCGAGACTCGCACTTGAAAGGACGCAATGATGCCGCGTCGTGTGCTCGCCCTCATTCTGGCTGGCGGCAAGGGAACACGGTTGGAACCGTTGACCCGCGATCGTGCCAAGCCAGCCGTCCCCTTCGGCGGGGCCTATCGGATTATCGATTTCACGCTGTCCAACTGCATCAACAGTGGCCTGCGACAAATCCTCATTCTCACGCAGTACAAAGCCGCCAGTCTCGACCGGCACATCAACTACGGCTGGAAGTTTCTCAGTCACGATCTCGATGAGTTCATCGACCTGTTGCCGCCGCAGCAGCGCATCGATGAGAACTGGTACCAGGGGACAGCCGACGCGGTCTACCAGAACATCTATTCGATGGAGAAGTACGACACCGATTACACGCTGATTCTCTCGGGCGATCACATTTACAAGATGGATTACGCCCACTTCATCGAGCAGCACATTGCCAGCGGGGCCGAGTGTTCGCTGGCCTGTCTGCCGGTCCCGCTCTCAGAGTGTCGGCACTTCGGCATCATCCGCGTCGATGATCAACTGGAAGTGACGAGCTTCGTCGAGAAGCCATCGCAGACCGACCCCATGCCCGATGACCCGCAACATTGCCTGGCCTCGATGGGCATCTATCTGTTCAACACGAACTTCCTGTTCGAGCAACTCTGCCAGGATGCGACCGACCCGCACAGCTCGCACGACTTTGGCAAAAACCTGCTGCCCGGCATGCTGGGGCAATACCGCATTCAGGCCTATCCCTTTCGCGATCGGAACACCGGACGGACCAAGTATTGGCGCGATGTCGGCACGCTCGATTCTTATTACGAAGCCAATATGGACCTGGTCCATGTCGAGCCGGAATTCAACCTCTACGACAAATCCTGGCCGATTCGCACCTTTCAACCGCAAGAGCCGCCGCCGAAGTTTGTGTTCGCGCAGCACGACACCAGTCCGCCACGGATCGGGCAGGCGTGGGACAGTGCCGTCTGTTCGGGCAGCATCATTTCCGGGGGCAGCGTCAGCCGTTCGATTCTTGGTTTCAACGTGCGGGTGAACAGTTGGGCGACGGTGGAAGATTCGATTCTGTTCGATGGTGTGCAGATCGGCCGCCATGCGAAGGTCCGGCGGGCCATCATCGATAAGCGCGTGCGTGTTCCCGAGGGGATGGAGATCGGCTTCGATCTAAATCGCGATCGCGAACGGGGCTTCACCGTCACCGAAAATGGCATCGTAGTGATCGGCAAGTCGGATGGAATGGTGACACTGGAACCGTGAATGACCACGTGGTCAACTCAGTGTGCGGTCATTCGTTGATGATCGTGCGATGGTTCGCATGAGCAAATGCCCCGGTAGGGGCTCAAAGATTGTCGCCCCAGGCGTCAGCCTGGGGATTTCGGCGTGTCGTGAACTTCAGCTCCTGGAGGGGCGACAGCGCATGGGGAAGGCGACGGGCTATCGCCCCTCCGAGTCTCACGGACTTCCCATCACCCTGTCCCCAGGCTGACGCCTGGGGCTACCGTCTGCGGGCCCTCCGGGGCGGGAATTCACGCCGTCCGTTTGTGCTGTCGCGGCGTTCAGATGACAACGGCTCGGGCGGACGTTATTCTCACTCATCAACGTCGTTCGATGGATGTTTAAGGGAGAGCACACGTGCTGCGTCGATTTCTGATGGGGCTGGTCGCGGTTGCGGCGACCGGCTGGGTTGCGAACACACAGGCTGCGGATAACACCCCGCCCGAAGGCTTCACCGCCCTGTTCAATGGCAAAGACTTTGCTGGCTGGCATGGCGTGGGAACCGAAGACCCCGCCAAGATTCAAGCGCTGCCCGAAGCCGAGCGCGCCGAGAAGTTCGCCAAAAGCCTCGCCGACCTGAATGAACACTGGAAGGTCGACAACGGCGAACTGGTCAATGACGGCAAGGGTCTCTACATGACCACCGACAAGGACTATGGCGATTACGAACTCTTCGTCTCGTGGAAACTGATTCCGCTGGGCGACAGCGGCGTCTACCTCAAGGGTTATCCCCAGGTGCAAATCTGGGACACGACCAAAGAAGGGGGTAAGCACAACCTCGGAGCCGACAAGGGCTCGGGGGGTCTCTGGAATAACTCTGCCGGTGCGGCAGGAAAAGATCCGATCGCCTTCGCAGACAAGCCGGTGGGGGAATGGAATGAACTCCGCGTGATTCAATGCGGGGCCCGCACCAGTGTCTATCTCAATGGCAAACTTGTGGTCGATAAGGCGCTGCTCGAAAACTACTTCGACAAAGAACGCAAAATGCCCCTGGTCGCCAAAGGCCCCGTGCAGTTGCAGACGCACGGCAACGAAGTTCGCTGGAAGAACATCTACATCCGCGAACTCGCCGCATCGGAAGCGAACTCGTTTCTGCGTGGCGCCGATGAAGGGTTTACGACACTGTTCAACGGGGACGACCTGAGTGGCTGGACCGGCGCGGTCGACAGCTACGAAGTCGTCGATGGTGCGATCCGTTGCAAGTCAGGTAAGGGAGGCGTGCTCCACACCGGTCAGGAATACGAAGACTTCACCGCCCGTGTTGAGTTCAAACTCCCGCCCGGTGGCAACAATGGACTTGCCATCCGTTACCCCGGTCAGGGTGATACCGCGTATGTCGGCATGTGCGAGTTGCAGGTGCTCGATACCGAACACCCGAAGTATGCCAAGCTCGATCCGCGCCAGGCGCATGGCTCAGCCTATGGCATGGCGGCTGCGCATCGTGGTTACCATCGCCCGGTGGGTGAGTGGAACTATCAGGAAGTGACCGTGAAAGGGAGCACCATTCGCGTGGAGTTGAACGGCAACGTCATTCTCAATGCAGATCTGGGCCCGATCACCGAATACATGGCCAACTCGCCTCATCCGGGCAAAGAACGGACCAAGGGCTACTTCGGGTTCGCCGGTCACTCCGACCCGGTCGAGTTCCGCAACGTCGCCATCAAGGCGCTGCCCAAGGAAACCGCCGCGAAGTAATGCGTGCGTATTGATGCATCGTGATGGAAGCCCAGGGATCGCTATCCCTGGGCTTCTTCATTTGCGGAAATCACCAGGGCATCGACCGCATACGCTTCGACTTCAAACGGATTGTCAAGATACGGATGTCGGCCGGTCAGCCACATCCAACCGCTGAGCCACAGATACGCCGGGATAAAGAACGGTCCCCAGCGTTCATACTGCCGCACATGCACCCGCTCATGACGACGCGTGCGGTCGAGCGTGTGCAAATCGCGGCCAATGACCACATGCCCGAGTGTGATCGCACTGATACCCGGTGCGACGGCCGATCCACGACTCAAGGCCGCGAGCAGTCGGGGGGCGGTGACTTCCAGGACGCCATCGACCATTTGAAACCGACCGCGCTGGCACCACGCGATCGCGGCGCCGGTCAAGCCGACCAGCGAACTGGGTAAGACCCACAGATAGACCACGGGTCTCCACATGTTAGAGCCATCCGACAAAAACCGGTTGCGGCACTCGGGAATTGCTGTTGTTGCAGTGGACGGGTCGATCCGGCAGAGGTTTTGTCGGAATGAACTTAGCCCACAGGGTCTTTCAGCACCTGCAACTTGCCACTACAGAAGCGGCAGGCCACCTTCACCCCCAGGTATTTCTGGGCGAACCGCAGTTGCTGGTCGCAATGCGGGCAGGTGGAATAGACATCGGCCTGGCGAACTTTGGGATTGGTCGATTCCAGCCGGAACGGGGCCTGACAGAATTTGCACTGCACCCGCTCGCCCAGGTACTTGTAGGCAATCTTCAGTTCCTGCTTGCATTGTGTGCAAGCCGTAAAAATTCCCTTGGGGGCAATCTCAATCATTGAGTCCAACTCCTTCAAGGGGAAGAACTCCGGAATTTCGACGCTCTCCGCCGATAGTTCCGGGTTCAGCAGTTGCCGACATTCCCGACATCGGACCTGCATGGGTGGCATCCATTCACCACACGCCGGGCATGGTCCGCCGCTCCATTCAGACATTCACAGATCCTTCACGAAAAACAAGACAACATACGGTCTGAGAGGCTGGAAGGATCATTTCAACGCGTCGGTAAGACGTCGTCTGGCCCGGAATGTTCCCGCAACTCTTCAGATACTGTGCCTTTGAATCGGACGAATGGCAAGCAAACACGCCAAATGTCTGAACAGGCGACAACATGACCTCGCGAATCGGAAGACAGTTCGGCGGAATCTGGCGGAAAACTGAACCTGCCTCGCCAGGTTTCTGTCTCGGAAAGTCGACTCCGCCGGGCAAGATCTGTCGCAATTTGGTATAAACTCCCCCTGATGCGGCGCTCGATCCGGCTTGGCAAACTGGTTCCTCGACTTTGGTTGGTAAAGGTGATGATGACGGCCCCGATTCAATTCCCCGGCGAAGAAAAATCCAACGCAGTCCGTGCCCAACTGGCACAAACCGAGCCCCAGGCCCTGCGGACCTTCACCCCCTCGCAAGCCGTCTTCGCCAGGTCGTCGGGCATCTTCCATTACACCCCGGAAGGCCGTCAGCTTTACGATTGCTCATCCGGCGTGCTGGTCGCCAACCTCGGCCATAACCCCCGCCGCTGGATGCAGCGCTTCGCGAAGTACCTCGGCTGGACCCCCGAACTGCTGTTCGGTGCCGCTGAGACCTCGCCCGAGGTGTATGGCGATGCGGTCACCATGACCGCCTACAACGGCATGACCACCGTCGAATCGCAGGCCGTACAGCGACTGCTGCGCGTGTTGAACGCCACCCCACAGGGTCAACGGCTCGATACCATCATCTGGGCCGCTTCCGGTTCGGAAGGGGTTCACAAGGCGATCTATACCTCGCTGGCCCGAGACAAAACCCGCGATATGGTGCTCGCCACCCGCTACGGCTTCCACGGCAAAAAAGGCTGGGCGAATGCCGTCACAGGCTCCGAAAAAGATCCCGAACGCGATCCGCGCGTACGGTTCATCAGCTTCCCCATGGACGAAATCAGCGACCATTCCCTGAACTTCGAGCAGATCTCGCTGGAGAAGTACGAGCAGGAACTCGCCGCCCTGTGGAGCCAGTATGGACCGCGCATCAACTGCCTGATCACCGAGCCTTACATCGGCGGCGGTGGCAGCTATCACCCCCCCGCCAAGTATCATCACCTGCTGCAGAAGTTCTGCCGCGAACACGACATTCTATTTTTGTTTGATGAAGTGCAGGCCAACTTCGGGCGCACCGGCAAGACCTTCGCCTTCGAGGCGTATGGTGTCGAGCCCGATATGGTGATCCTCGGCAAAGGCCTGGGCAACGGCGTTCCCGTCGCAGCGGTCGCCTGCAACAGCGGAGTGGCGGCCCACATGAAGTACGGGGAAGCGTCGGACACCTGGAGTGCGAACCCGATTTCCAGTGCCGCCGTGCTCGCCACGCTCGATGAGTTCGCCGCGCAAGATCTGATGGCCCATGTCGCTGAACTGACTCCCCTGTACTTCAAAACGCTCGATCGGTTGAAGGAGACCGGACTCGTTGCCAAGGTCCGTGGTGAAGGTCTGGTCTTTGGTATCGAAGCGGCCCCGATCGGTCAGTACACGGCGAATGAGGTCGCGTCCAAGATCGTCGAGGCCTGTTACCTCGGCGAGGACGGCGTGGGCATTCACCTGCTGGGAGCGCTGTCGGGCAAGGTGCTGCGGATCAGTCCGCCGCTGACGATCACAGTCGATCAGGTCCGCCAGTCGATGGACCTGATGCAACGGATTCTGACCAAGCTCGCCAGCCGCTTGCGTGGTTGATCAGGCAACTCATCAGGTGCCCAGACATTCCTGTCTGGGCCTTGGTCTCAGTTTTCTAAAGACTTGCCGAGTGTGGAGTGTCACGTGCCAAGTGGCAGAAATACAGATTTCACAGCGTATTCTGTTTTGGCACTGAGTTCATTCCGACAAAACCTCTGCGGGATCGTCCCGTTCACTGCAACAACAGCGATTTCCAAGTGCCGCAACCGGTTTTGTCGAATGGACCTTCTCACTCACCACTTGACACTTGGCAAATGAGAATGCGTCGCGCGGCCAGCCGATACCGCTACCAACCTTCGCCCAGATCTTCCTGCAATTGGCACCAGCGTTCCTCGGCTTCGGTCAGTTGAGCCGTCAGCGATTCCACTTCGTTGTGCAGACGCAGGGCTTCGTCGGCGTTGGTCGATTTGAGCAACAGGGCATTGCTGTCGCGCTTCTGCTCATCCAGCTTGGCGATGGTCTTTTCGATCGCAGACAGCTCTTTCCGCAGGGCGCGCTCATCGCGGGCCTTGGGTTTCGCTGACGGCTTGGCCGCCAGGACATCGGTCGGAGCTTTCGACATCTTGAGCGCGGCCTGTTCGCGCTCGCCGTCATCAATCTCCTTGTTGACCGCATAGACATAGGCGTCGTAGTCACCGTTGTAATTGGTGACGCGGCCATCTTTCACTTCAATCACGCACGTCGCGACACGCTTCATGAAGTGCCGGTCGTGGGTGGTGAAAATCACGGTTCCCTTGTAATCAATCAGCGCCTGCGCGAGGGCTTCGACGGTATCGACATCGAGGTGGTTGCCCGGTTCGTCGAGCACGAGGATGTTGTATTCACTCAGCAGCATGGCGGCGAGACACAACCGTGCCCGTTCCCCCCCGGAGAGGACCGAGATCCTCTTCTGTACATGGTCATTACGAAACAGGAAGGCACCGGCGAGATCGAGGATGCGTTGCTCTTTGGTTCCCGCCGCGGCGTGCAGTTCCAGGTACTGATAGACCGTTTGATCGGGGGGCAGGCTGGTGTAAACGTGCTGGGCATACACGCCGTAGTTGCAGCCATAACCCCAGCGGACTTCGCCGGCGACAGGGGGCAGAGATTCGACGATGGTCCGCAGGAAGGTGGTCTTGCCCTGGCCGTTGTCTCCGACGATGGCCGCCCGCGAACCGTGATCGATTTCCAGTTCGATATCGCCCGCGATCTGCCGTTCCGGATACCCAATCGCCATGTCTTTGCAGCGGACGGCGAAACCCTGTCGGGGTTCGATGAGCGGAGCCCGGATGCAGGCCGTCGCTTCATTGGCCTCGACCTCGGCCACTTCCAGCCGTTCGAGTTGCTTGGCTTTGGATCGCGCCTGAGTGGCGGTGCTGGCTCGCGCCTTGTTCTTGGCGATGAAGGTTTCGAGGTGCTTCCGCTTTGACAGAATCGACTCGTTGGAACGGCGGATGACTTCGCGCTGCTCGCGCTGGTAGTCAAGGTAGGCATCGATCTTGCCGGGGAACATCGTCAACTTCCCGCGCGACAGGTCGAGCGTATGATCACACGTTGCCCCGAGAAAGGCCCGATCGTGCGAGACGATGAGGCAGGCTTCCTTGTAGTTTCGCAAGAAGTGTTCGAGCAGAATCTGTGTGCGCAGGTCGAGGAAGTTGGTCGGTTCATCGAGCAGCAGCAAGTTGGGTTCGTGAAGCAGCAACGCCGCCAGTTTCACGCGCGTCTGCCACCCCCCCGAGAGCTTGGAAATCGGGCCATCGAGGTAGGCCCCTTTCAGTTCAAATTGACCGGCGACTTCGCCGCACTTCCAGTCGGGCTGGTTGCTGTCGCGCATCAGAAATTCGAGTGCCGATTCGTGCTCGCGGAAATCGTCGTGCTGTTTCAGATAACCCAGCCGCAGGTTCGGATGGTAAGAAATGGAACCGTGATCGAGTTCTTCCTCGCCGAGCAGCACCCGCAGCAGCGTACTTTTGCCCGCCCCGTTGCGGCCGACGAAACCGACCTTCACATCGTCCGTCAATGTCGCCTCGGCTTCATCGAGCAGCACCTGGCTGCCATAGCTCTTGGAGGCGGCCTTGATCTGAATCAGCGCGGCCATTGCGAACGAACCTTCATCATGCGGCGGGAACAGGCGAACACGTCGGCGGGCGGGGCGTGCGGTCGCAGCACTTTATCGAACTGGCGTCGAAAGTCGAAGCCTATTCGCCGACTTTTTCCCGTGATGGCAGGGGAAAACTGGCGTCGTTCGCTGTGATCACCGCAATTTCCGGGCGAAATCGGTCAGACCAGCACGGGGACCGCGACCGATCGCAGCAGATCATCGACCGGGGCACAGACGCGGTTTCGCCCCGCCTGCTTGGCGGCATACAACTGCGCATCGGCCGTCGCGACCAGGCCCAGGGCATCGCGCGGCACCATGCCAGTCGTACACGCCACGCCAATACTCACGGTGATGGGAATCGAAAATTCCTCGAAGGTGACCGGAGCCGACGATGTGGCCTGGCGAATTCGCTCGGCGATGTGCAGCCCTTCAGTCAACGTCGTGCGGGTCAGCAAAGCCGCGAACTCTTCACCGCCATAGCGGGCGAGTAAATCGCCGCCGCGGGTCACGGCCTGGGCTCGTCGGGCGAACTCCATCAGCACGGCATCGCCCGCGAGATGGCCATAGGTATCGTTGACCGACTTAAACTTATCGAGGTCGAGCATCAAGACGCAGAGTGGTGAGGCATGCCGCCGCGACTGTTCGCATTCCCGCTCCAGCGTTTCCAGAAAGTAGCGTTTGTTATGCACCGTGGTGAGGCCATCGGTGGTCATCAGCTTGAAGACGGTTTCATGATACTGCGATTCGATACTGTCCGATGAGAGGTACTTGAAGACCTGGCTGCCCAGACGCACGCGGTCACCCGCATGCAAGATGCGCGGCTCGTAGAGTCGGTGTTCATTGACGTAGGTGCCGTTGGTGCTGCCGAGATCCGAGATGCGATGAAATTCGTCGTGCGGTTCGATGAGGGCATGCCGGCGTGAGACGGAGTCATCTGGCAGCGCAACGGTGCAACCGGTATCGCGGCCGAGCAGGACCGGTTCGGACAGGAGTTCGACCGGTTCTTCGATGACATGCACCGGGTAGATGCGGACCAGCAGACTAGGGCCCGTGTCGTCGTTCAGCAGGGTGCCATCGGATTGCGAGAAGCGCGTGGTTAAGACTTCGAGCATGTGGGCAGCATTCGTGATGGGGCGAGGCGCGCGAACGAACTGGTCTTACATGCAGGCTATTTCGTGAAAGCGGCGGGTTATGGCGTGACGAACTTGATCCACCGCCATTCCAGTGCATTTCCTGTGAGTGGTGACGATTGTTCCAGATATTCAGGCCGTGGGACTGGTTCATTGAGTCGGGGCAGGGGCCCTCGGCCTTTGTCAGGAGAATGTCGGAGATTTGTCAGTCAATTGTCGGTTGAATTCAAAGGTCGGGGCCCCCGCCCCGACTGCAACAACATGCAACTGACCCTTGACATGTGTTCGTAATGAGTGATGTGCGCTCATCGATCGGGCGCACGAAAACAGGCTCGCGCGACTGGCGAGTGCCCTGAAAAGTGTTCTGCGGGGGGCGATTTCCATCATCGTGAGGGCTGACAGCGGAACTCGTCAGCCCTCGGGCAGTGTGCGCACGGATCGAGGATGACCGCCCTGATCTACGCTGATAAGCGAGGAGCTCGGCCACCGACTCCGGCACCAGAGTGTGCGGTTGGGTAAAACATCGGAGCGAACTCCGAAGCACGGGCCTGAACGTGAACCGCTGAGTTGTCAGAACGTCCACACCCGGACGCAATGCCACCCCGCCGAACACCTCAGAATACGTGATGCCGCGCTGACGAACTCCATGGCGAATCGTCAGCACGGCTATTCAACAATACGGGTGAAAGTTGCGCGCGATCTTACAGAATCGCATCACGCCAGCGCTTTCGTGACGATATGCCGTTCTTCCACCCCGGTCAGCCGCTGGTTCAGGCCTTGGTGCAGATAGCTGAGACGTGTGTAGTCGATGCCCATGAGATGCAGCAGCGTGGCGTGCAGATCGCTGACATGTACGCGGTCTGCCACGGCGGTGAAGCCGAGTTCATCGGTCGCGCCGATCGCCTGGCCCCCTTTGACACCGGCACCGGCGAGCCACATCGAAAATCCATGCCAGTCGTGATCGCGGCCCGGCTTATCGAGCCCTTCACTGGTGGGAGTGCGGCCGAATTCGCCTCCCCAGACCAGCAGCGTCTCATCCCATAATCCGGTACGTTTGAGATCGGTGATGAGCGCGGCGATAGGTTGATCGGTTTCGCCGGCGTGCGTGGTGTGATTGGTGATGCAGTCGGTATGGCCATCCCACGTGTCTTCGATGTGGCCGCCCCCGGAGTACAACTGAATGAACCGCACACCCTTTTCGATCAGCCGCCGCGTGATGAGACACTTGCGGCCGAAGTCGGCGGTGAGAGGTTGATCGAGACCGTACATGGATCGGGTTGCGGCGTCTTCGCGGTCGATGTCGACGGTATGCAACGCCTCCGTCTGCATGCGGAACGCGAGTTCATACGATTCGATGCGGGCCTGCAATTCCGATTCGTCGGGATGCCATCGGACATGCTGTTCGTTCAGCGCTTTGAGCAAATCGAGACTGCGTCGCTGCGTGCGGTCGGTGGTTCCTTCGGGCGTGGCGAGGTCCAGCAAGGGGGTGCCCCCACTGCGGAACAATGTTCCCTGATAGGCGGCGGGCATATATCCGGCGGACCAGTTGGAGGCACTGCCGATGGGGCCACCGCGCGGGTCGGTCATCACCACGAAACTGGGGAGATTTTGATTGGTGGTTCCTAACCCGTAGCTGAGCCAGGAACCGAGGCAGGGCTTGCCAATGAAGATGCTGCCGGTGTTCATCTGCAAACAGCCGGAGGCATGGGCAGCGGTATCGGCATGCATCGAGCGGATGACGCACAGGTCGTCGGCATGTTGCGACAAATGCGGAAACAGGCTGCTGATTTCCAGACCGCTTTCACCATGCTTCGTAAAGGGGAAGGGCGATTTCATGAGACGGCCGACGGGACGGCCATTGGAACCAACAACGGCCGAGCCTTGATAGGCCTGACCATGATGCTTGTCGAGTTCGGGTTTGGGGTCGAAGGTATCGACCTGGCTGGGACCACCATTCATAAACAGGAAGACACAATGCTTGGCCTTCGCGGGGAAGTGCGACTCCTTCTCGGCGAGCGGACCAGCCCCAATGGCCGAATGCGACAACAGGTCGGCGAGTGCCAGCCCGGCGAAGCCGCCCCCGACCTGCCACAGCGTTTCCCGGCGGGTGAGTCCACACGGCGTGCGATTCGGAATGAAGCGCGACATGGTTACTCCGGATAGACGAACTCGTTGAGGTTCAACACGACGCGGCCCAGTTGTTCGAGCGGTTCCTCGGCCAGGAACTGCAACATCAGCTCGCGTTCTGCCAAGGTGGGTTCGCGGCAGAGGGCGAGTCGCCAGGCCAGGGTAATTTGCGCGGAGCGATCATCACCGGCTTCACGTCGTAATCGTTCGGCAAAGTGCTGCGCCTGCTGCACCGCGAAGTCGCCATTGAACAGGCTGAGGGCCTGCGGGGCGACCGTGGTGACCTGTCGCTGCGGACAACTGCTGACGGTATCGGCGAGGTCGAGCGTCTCGAACATCGGCACGACAAGGCCCCGCTTGATGAACGCGTAAATGCTGCGTCGTGAAGCGTCCACTTCATTCGACGCCTGCCACACTTTGTCCTTGTCGGTATTCGCCGCCAGCACGGCAGCCGGGATGGCAGGTTTCATCGCCGGGCCATACTTCTGCGGATTGAGTCGGCCACTGACGGCAAGCATCGAATCGCGAATGGCCTCGACTTCCAGGCGACGATATCGCACCAGCGATGCCGGGGTCTTCGCCTGTTGCCAAGTCTGGCTGGTGAGCATCAAGGTGTGCAGCTTCTTCAGCGACCAGCCCGCGTCATGCATGAACCAATGGGCCAGCCAGTCGAGCAATTCAGGCTGCGAAGGGGGTGAGCCCATCAGTCCGAAATCGTTGGCCGTGGTGATAAGACCCTGTCCGAAATGCTGCTGCCACACACGGTTCACGATCACCCGCGCGGTGAGCGGATTGTCAGGCGATGCGATCCAGTGTGCCAGTGCCAGTCGGCGCTGGGATGTCGTGCCACTGGCCTGGGGAAATTCCGGCTGAAGTGCGACCAGAATCGCCGGGACCGCGGGCGTGACCACATCTCCCAGACTGTTGGGCGAGCCGCGTCGAAGTACATGGGTGACGGGGATGTTGGCGGTTTCACGCCAGGCATAGATCTCGGTGCCGTCGATGGAGAGCGGCTTTTCGGTGCGGCCTTCGCGCGGGCGTTCCAGCGGATGGAACACGGCGACCAGGCTGTAATAGTCGCGCGTGCTCAGTGGTTCAAACTTGTGATCGTGACAGCGGGCACAGCCAATCGTGAGGCCCAGAAACGCCTGCCCGGTCGTGCTGACAATGTCGTCCAGTTGATCAAATCGATCGGCGGCAGGGTCGGCCGGTTCATCATCCCAATGCCCTAGCCGCAGGAACCCGGTCGCAATGTGGCTGTCCACATTCCGATCGGGGAGTTCATCGCCTGCGATCTGCTCCAGCACAAAGCGGTCGAACGGCTTGTCGTCATTCAGCGCTCGAATGACATAGTCGCGATACCGCCACACAAATGGCTTTTCGGCATCGCGCTCGTAACCGTTACTGTCGGCATACCGCACGACGTCGAGCCAATGCCGGGCCCATCGCTCGCCGTACTCTGGTCGGCTGAGCAAATCTTGAATGACCGCAGCCAGATCGCCCGATTGTGCAAAGGCTTCCTGCTCGGCGATGGTCGGCGGCAGGCCGATGAGGTCGAGATAGGTCCGCCGCAACAAGGCCTGCGGACTCGCTGGTCGAACCGGTTGCGCCATCCGTTGCTTCAGATCGTTGAGCACCCAGCGATCGATCGGATTCTGCGACCAGATGGGATCCGGCACTTCAGGAAGCGCGGGACGTTCAACAGGTTGAAACGCCCAGTGTTCACGCGGTTTCGCGGGGATCACTTCATGAGCGGGGAAGGTCGCTCCGCTGTCGATCCACTCCTTGAGATGCGCGATTTGTGCCGCGGAGAGCCGGGCCCCTTCGGGCGGCATGCGCACGCCTTCTTCGTTAGACAGCACCCGTTCGATCAAGGGGCTGAGCGCACTTTTCCCGGCGATCACCACCGGCTCGCTGCCCCCTTTCAGAATGAGGGCTCCGGCATCAAGCCGCAGATCGCCTTCCTGCTTGACCGATCCATGACAGGCAATGCAACGCTCGCGCAGCAACGCTCGCACATCGCGCTCGTAGTCAACGGCCCAGGCGAGTTGAGGGATCAGCCATCCGGCCATCAGCAGCAGGCACCAGCATCGCAAGGGTGTGTCGCTCATGTGCAGTTCCGGTGAGGAAATCCAGGAGATTCGAGCGGTTCACAACCGACAGACCGAGTTACTTCTGCCGCAGGTCCAACTGGCAGTCGGCAGCGTGCTCGGTGGGAGTCCCCACCGCTTCGACCGGATGCAGAAACAGGTACCGCCAGACATCTTCATGCAGAAACTTGCCTGTTGCATCTTTTACCGCGGCCCCACCAGGAACGACAGAACTATGGGCCCGGTTGGCATCCCCCTTCACATCGGCGGCGGTGATCAAGCGACGCGTGTTGCCGTAGGGGGCGGGTGTCGCATCCACATCAACGATCGGACCAAATTCGTGCAGACCAAGCAGTTCCCACGAGCGGCAATAATGATCGCCCGACCAGCCCCCATCGAGAACGTGGCTGAAGCCGAAGTAGCGGTTGGCCGGCGTCGCCGATTCCAATCCCTGCCAGGTTTCATACTGATCGCGCGGACCGCAGAACATCACCACCCGATCGACGCGTTGATACTTGGCGAACCGCGCCGCCGTGGTCGAGCCGTGCGAGCTGCCAGCCATGATCACCTTGTCCCAGCGCAAGTCGCGACCATTCGCGGTGAGAAACTGCTGCCACTTCCCTTGCGGATGTTCCTTGGCGAGCCACTTCACGAACTGCAGGGCCCGTTCGGTCATGCCATCGGGCTTGGGAATGTCAACCACATCGCTGAAGTCTTCGCCGGTGGCCGCTTCGAGACGAATTTTGCCCAGGAATTTGTCATCAGCCGGTGGTGGCGACTTACCGAACTCGCCAAACCAGCCGTTCGCATAATGCACGCGAATGCAATGCAGGCCATAGCCCGAACAGCGTTCAAACAGTGGTTGACTGTGGCCCATCAGCCAGATCACCAGCTTGCCCTGAGGCTCTACGCGGGTATCGACCGAGGCCTGCTGCACATCCTGCGGCTTGCCTTCTTTCTCGATCAGAAAGTTAATCTCCGGATGGGCCTGCACCCGTTTGTCGATCACGCTCGCCCGGGCCGTCAGCTCGTACCGCTGGGGTGCGCGGTCGTTGTATTTCGGCGGCGTCTCTGCGGCGTCTCCGCCCCCCGTCACAAAGGCCAAAGTCGCCAGCAGATAAAGAGTCCGGTTCATGGTTCAAGTGCATCCTCTGGGGCGTCTCATGCTGGTGTCGATCATCCACGTTGTACCATGACCGATACGGCGACTGCCACGGAATCGTGCCACGGCATGCACGCGCCTGGTGAATGGAGAGGACTATTCGGGAATCGGATCGGTCCGCCGCACGGGCTGGCCTTCCCACACAGCGGTATCGGTCGCAGGGTCATAGGTCAGCACGCGGTGCGCACTCTGCGGAACAGGCGGCACATCGATCTTTGGTAACCAGCGACGATGCTCGGTAATGACAGCCGCAAATTTCGGCTGTGCAGCGAGATTGGTCCACTCGTGCGGATCGGCCACCGTGTCATACAGTTCCTCGCTGCCATCGGCATAGCGAATGTATCGCCAGTGCTCGCTGCGGATGCCATGATTCCCCTGATTATGGCTGGTGATGGCCGGTCGATCCCGCGGCGCCTCGGCATGCTGCAACTGTGGTAACAGGCTGATCCCTTCCAGGTCGTCCCGCGCTGTCAGATGGCACAGGTCGATCAGCGTCGGATAGATGTCCAGCAGTTCCGCGGGTCGCGTGCAGCGCTGACCGGCGGTCACACCCGGCCCGGCGAAGATCAACGGGACGCGCGTGCCATCGGTCCATAAGGTGTTCTTCCCCGTGATCCCTTTCTCACCCAGGTGCCAGCCATGATCGCCCCACACAACGACAATCGTGTTCTCTTCCTGCCCGGTCTCTTTCAACGCGCGCAGTACCCGGCCGATCTGGGCATCGACGAAACTGGTCGACGCCAGATACGACCGTGCCAGATTCCGCCATTGCGCTGCCTCGCGCACCCATTTCAACCGCGGTTCCGGCAGATTCCAGTGCAGATACCACGCAAACCGGGGCGTGTCCTCGCGGTCATTCAGTTGAATCAGGGGCAGCACGCTGTCGTCGTCAGGAAACTGGTCATACCACTGCGGTGTCACATAGCAGGGAACATGCGGCAGAAAGAATCCCGCCGCGAGAAAGAACGGTTGCTCGCGCGGTGCCGTTTGAATCTGCTCAACAGCCCAACTCGCCACCTGGTAATCGCCTTTGTCTGCATCGCGATGCGGAAAGCTGCCCCAGTCCATGAGCGGATGATTGCCCATCGGCGTCGCGGGGATCAACTTCTGATCGGGCTTCACGCCGATGCCGCCTGCCGCTCCCCAGACATCGAACTCTTTCGCACGCAGTTGCGGTCCACCGACGCCACCATGATAGATCTTGCCGACCGTCATTGTGCGATAACCATGAGCCTTGAAGTGCTGCGGCAACGCGACACGATCTCGCCAAGCCTCGACTGTCCGAAACCACGGTGCCAGACCATAAATGCCTGTCGTTGTGGGCCGTAGCCCCAACATCAGACTGGTGCGTGACGGGTTGCACAGCGGGGCCTGACAATGCGCATTCAGAAACGTCGTCCCGCGCGCGGCGAGTTGATCGAGATGCGGCGTCATCGCGAGCGGATGCCCGTGCAGATGACCGATCCAGTCGTTCTGATCATCGATCGCCAGAAAGACCACGTTCGGTCGGCTCTCAGCGGAAGCGCTGGGATGAACCAGCGACATGACGCCGAGATACAACAGGAAATATCTCATAGGGCTTCCATCGGCGGGTGCAGATTCAGCGGGAGCTGCAGTGGAGTTTGAACGGCGGCATCACTTCGCGGATTTGCGTGGAGCATTCCAGCGGGGTTCCCAGTCGGCATTGGGACTGCGTGCGTGGGACAGATATGCTGCCAGCTTGCGGGCAATTTCGGGGTGTTCCGCCGCGACATCGATCATCTCGGCGACATCGTCTTGCTGGTCGTATAGTAGAACCGGAGTTTCGGGCGATCCCGATCGAATCCCTTTCCAGCGACCCTGGTACAAGGCGGCCTGCTTGAAGCCCCCCTCATGAAATTCCCAGTACAAAAACTCATGCTCGGCTTGACGGCCTGGTTGACCGAGCAGCGTGGGCGCGAAGCTGAGTGAATCGCGATCGGCGGGTAGTTGAGCCCCGGCCAGTTCGGCGGCGGTCGCCATCCAATCTCCAAAATAAGCGACATGCTCTGTCAAAGTTCCCGCTGCGATCCGTCCCGGCCACCAGGCGATCAGCGGCACGCGGATACCACCGTCGGTCAAACTGCGCTTGATGCCGCTATACGGTCCCGACGGTTGAAACCGCGTGAGATCATGACGACTTTCGTTGTGCGGGCCATTGTCGCTGGTGAAGATCACGAGGGTCTTCTCAGCAAGGCCCTGCTCGCGCAACAGCTGCAACAGGCGTCCCACATAACCATCCATACGAGTGATCATCGCGGCCTGGCCTTTGTCGGGGTCGGGCCAGTCGGTATTCGCGTAGGGACCATAATCGGGCACCTGCGCTCCATTCCCCAACGCCCGCGCCCGTTCATTGTTCGCGTGCGGAATCACCATGCTCCAGTAGAGGAAGAACGGCTGTGATTTGTTGTCCGCCACGAACTGCAAGGCGGCATCGGCAAACAGATCATCCGCGAACTGCACCGCTTCCGTCGCGTATCCCGCACCGTTGTCTCCCACGGCAGTCACCACATTCTGTAGCACCACCTGTTCCTCATTCTTCCACAGGAACGCCGGGAAATGATTGTGCGCGTGCTGCTGATTCAGATAGCCGAAAAACTCATCAAAGCCCTGTTGGCGCGGCAGCCCACTCGCTGCGGGGCCCACATCGCCCAAGCCCCACTTGCCGATCAACGCCGTGCGATAACCCACATCGTGCAGCACCTTGGCCACCGTCGTGTCTTCGGCACGCAGCGCCTGAGCCACGGGGTTCGCCGCGCCGGCATTCCCCCGCACGCGGGTGTGTCCATGATGCTGGCCGGTCATCAGCACGCTGCGCGACGGAGCACACACAGTGGCCCCTGCATAGAAGTGCGTGAACCGTAAGCCCTCACGCGCCATCTGATCGAGTTGCGGCGTCGTGATGACCTGCTGACCGTAACACCCCAGATCGCCGTAGCCCAGATCATCCGCCATAATCCAGATGAGGTTCGGCTGGTCGGCCGCGGTGATCGCCCCCCCACCCATCCATAAGAGGCTGGTCAAGCACAACGCACACCAGTTACACCAGCGGCACCAGGCCGTCCAACGTGAAGACGCTTCATCGGTCATGCTGTCGATTCCTCTGTCGATTGCGGCGAAGTCAGGTGGGCGGATCGAACTCAGGCCTTCTTTTTGCCTTTCTTCCCCGGTGCTGTCGGCGGTTTCGGTTCGTTATCAAACGGCTGATTGCCATAGGCTGCGCGCGGCACGTCACCGGTCTCCTTGACTTCCACCCTTAGCCTGGCCAGTTCCGCATGCAGGTCTTTCACGGTCTGGGCATACGCCGGGTCTTTGTAGAAGTTTTTCACTTCCAGCGGATCCTGCTCGCGATCGAGCAACTCCCAGTCGTCGACATCGGGCTTGTAATAATGGACCAGCTTGTAGCGGTCGGTGATCACCCCGTAATGCGGCCGCACGCGATGCGGCACGGGGTACTCGTAATAATGGTAGTACAGACTCTTCCGCCAGTCGTCGGGTGTTGTCCCCAGGCACAGCGGTCGCAGGCTGCGGCCCTGCATCTCAGCCGGAATCGGCAACCCGGCGATATCCAGAAACGTTTCCGCGAAGTCGATCAGCGAGACAATGTTGTTGTTCACCGAACCGGCGGAAGTCACGCCGGGCCAGCGGACCAGCAGTGGAGTGCGTAGCGATTCTTCAAAGATCCAGCGCTTATCGAACCAGCCATGCTCTCCCAGATAAAAGCCCTGATCGGACGAGCAGACGACGACCGTGTTTTCGGCGAGACCTTCCTGATCGAGAAAATCGAGCAGTCGGCCAATGTTCTCATCGACCGCTTTCACACACGCCAGGTAGTCGTGCATGTAGCGGTTGTAGCGCCAGCGGACCAGGTCTTTCCCCGCCAGCTTTTTCTCGCGGAATGCCGCGTTGCGGGGTTCGTAATAGGCGTTCCAGGCTTCGAGCTGTTCCGGATTCATGTTGGGAGCCGGTCGCAGCTTGGCATCGAGATCGGTGAAGGTGCGGTCAATGCCCATGTCATGATCGCTGACCGCTTTGCTGCGGCCCGCGAAGTCATCGAACAGGGTTTCCGGTTCCGGATACTCACGGTCGTTGTCCCAGCCCAGATGCCGTAATGCCGGAGCCCATTCGCGATGCGGCGCCTTGTGCTGGCTCATCAGCAGAAAGGGCTTGGACTTGTCGCGGTTCTTCAGCCAGTCAATCGACAGATCGGTCACAATGTCGGTGACGTAACCGGTTTGCTTCTGCTGTTCGCCGTTCTTGATCATGGGCGGGTTGTAGTACAGGCCTTGTCCCGGCAGGATATTCCAGTGGTCGAAGCCGGTCGGATCACTGATGAGGTGCCATTTGCCGATCATCGCGGTGGAGTATCCCGCCTGCTGCAACAACTTCGGAAAGGTCTGCTGACTGGAGTCGAAGCGGCTGTTGGAGTTGTTGTAAAAGCCGTTCAGATGCGAATACTTGCCCGTGAGGATCGTCGCGCGGCTGGGGCCACAGATGGAATTCGTTACCAGGCAACGATCGAACCGCATGCCTTCCCGGGCAATGCGATCCATATGCGGCGTTTCCAGCAGCTTGCGACGGTCGCCATACGTGCTGATGGCCTGGCACGTCAGGTCATCGGCAAAGATGAACACAATGTTCGGCTGTGTGACCTCCGCGGCGAACACGCCGTGGCAAGTGCTGATCCCGCAGAGGCCGAGCAGGCCCAAACCCAGCATCAGACGCAAGCACATGGTGGTCTTCTCCCGGTCGAAGTCGGATTGTCGAAGGGTGAATGTGAGACGGTCGTTGCGGTGCTGTGAACAGAGACTGCGGTGGAACCGCAAATGCTCTCGATGTCGGAGTGATCAGCATACCGTAATCGACTGGCGGTGTCAGATCAATCGGTGCAGATCTCCTGGGTTCTGACGGTAGGGGATCGTTCACTCACCCTCGTGGAAGTTCGTCATGGCGAGCGAGGGGACGTAAGTCCCTTCGGTGAATTATTGCTGGTTCACTGCAGGAATCACCGGGGGGAGTGACCTCCCCCCGCTCACCGGATTCTGGAAGCTTCCACGCTGGTCAGTAGGTTCCTTCGCGCAGCAACGATCGAAACGGCCCGGTGGGTTACAGATCTTCTGGCGAGTGGCTGTCGGGCGATTCGGTTTCTTTTGGTGCGGCGAGTCGGGCTTCTCGTGCGGAACGGAGTGTCGCGCCGGGCAAGGCAGCGGTGGCTTCCCCCTTGGGATTGCCTATCCGCTGCGACAGATAAATTCCCGAGTGCCCGCTGAAGAGGTAAGCCAGCGCGCAGGCGATCGCATAGTAGACGGTAAACTCGCCGCCGAAGAGCTCCACCCCCATAAAGGTACACGCGATGGGCGTGTTGGTGGCCCCGGCGAAGACCGCGAGAAACCCCAGTGCCGCGAAGAGGTCAACCGGTGCTCCCAGCAGCATCGCCAGCGTATTTCCCAACGCCGCGCCGATAAAAAACAACGGCGTGACTTCGCCCCCCTTGAAACCGCTGCTGAGGGTTACCGCCGTGAAGATCACCTTGGCCAGCCAGCTCCACGAATGTGCCCCGCCCACTTCAAAACAGCGGACGATGGTGACGGCTTCTGGATCGGATGACGACACGCCCAACCCCAGGTAGTCACGGGTGCCCAGGCACCACACCAGACCAATCACCAGCAACCCGCCCGCCGCGGGCCGCAGAATCGGCCAGGGAATAATGCGTTTCCACAGTTGATGCAGGCCATGCACCAGTTCGGCAAACAGCAGGCTGACCAGGCCGAAGATCAGTCCCGCCAGCACCACCTGACCAATCAGCAGCAGCGTCATCGGTGCCAGCGGACCCACGAAATCAGGGCGCAACAGGGTCGCCACATGATAATGCGTATGGCCGATGTTCCAGGCCTGGCAGGTCTGATCGGATGCAATCGCCGCGATCAAACAAGGCACAATGGCCACAAAACTCATACGGCCGATGATCAGCACTTCCATCGCAAAGATCGTCCCCGCGATCGGCGTCCCGAAGACACCGCCAAACCCGGCGGAAATGCCACACATCAGCACGATGCGCACATCGGTGCGGGTGAGCCCGGGCAGCCATCGACTCAAGCCGCTGGCCAGACTCCCCCCCATCTGCACGGCGGTTCCTTCGCGCCCCGCTGATCCTCCAAACAGATGCGTGACGATGGTGGAAATGAGAATCAGCGGTGCCATGCGCAGCGGTACGCCCCCGCCCGGTTCATGAATCTCATCGACAATCAGGTTGTTGCCCGCCTCCACGGACTTCCCGAAGGCCGAGTACATCCAGGCAATCGCCATGCCTGCCACCGGCAGCCCATACAACAACGCCGGGTAAGCCAGGCGCGTCTGCGTGGCCCGTTCCAGCGACCACAGAAACATCGCACACGCCGACCCCACCAGCAGACCCAGTGGTATCGCCAGCAGCAGCCATTTCAGCAGATACCAGCCCAACGCGACATGCTGGTCGATCTGATAGCGAAAATTCCTCAGCAGTCGCGGTCCTGGACCATCCTGAGTCACGCGTGGGGCTCCCGTAACGGCCAGAGACCAGTGGCTCACGATTCATCGATCATCGATCAATCGCCCCGCCGACATCCGCCGATACGGGACTCTATCACAGAATGTCGTGAATGACACGGGCACCTTCGACTCCTGTCAGGCGGGCATCGAGCCCCTGAAACTTGACGCTGAAAGCATCGTGCCGAATGCCTAACTGATGCAACATGGTCGCATGCAGGTCGTGAACCGTGCTGACATTCTCCACGGCAGCATAGCCAAGGTCGTCAGAAGCCCCATACACCATTCCGCCGCGCACACCGGCCCCGCAGAGCCAGACCGTCATGGCCTTGTTGTGATGATCGCGACCGCTGCCTCCCTGAGACATGGGAGTGCGGCCGAACTCGCCCGCCCACACAATCAACGTCTCTTCCAACAGGCCCCGGCGTTTCAAGTCGGTGATGAGCGCCATGCAAGCCCGGTCAATTTCCAACGCTTTCTGCGCGACGCCCTCTTTCACGCCGCCATGATGATCCCAATCTTTGTGATACAACTGGATAAACCGCACGCCTCGTTCCGCCAGCCGCCGGGCCAGCAGGCAATTCGACGCAAACGAACCGTCACCCGGCTGGCAGCCATACAGCTCCAGCGTTTCCGCCGTTTCGTGCTGCACGTCTATTAACTCGGGCACGCTGGCCTGCATTTGAAATGCCATTTCATACTGCGCAATCCGCGTGGCGATCTCGGCATCTGGAGCCAGCGCCGCGTGCTGCTGGTTCAAGGCGTTGATCGCCGCGATATCGGCGGCCTGTTGTTCACGCGAGACACCGGCGGGATTGGTCAGATACATCACCGGGTCGCCTTTCCCGCGCAGTTGCACCCCCTGGTACTTGCTGGGAAGAAAACCGCTGCTCCACTGACGCGCGGCAATCGGTTGGTTCTGCCCCCCTTTGCCCAAAGACGTGAGCACGACAAACCCCGGCAAATCCTCGGCGGCACTCCCCAGCCCGTATGTCACCCAGGTTCCCATGCTTGGCCGTCCCGCAATTTGCGAGCCGGTATTCATGAACATATGGGCGGGATCGTGGTTGATGGCGTCGGTGGTCATCGAGCGGATGAAACAGACCTCGTCGATCACCGAACCCAGATGCGGAAACAACGCACAAATTTCGATGCCGTTCTGGCCGAACTTTTCAAACGGGTGCTGCGGCCCGAAGCATTGCAGTTTCTGTCCCTGAAGCTGGGCCAGTTGCTGACCCTGAGTGAGGCTTTCCGGCATGGGCTGGCCATGCATTTCCGCGAGTTTCGGTTTCGGATCGAACGTTTCCAGATGCGAGGGGCCCCCCGCCATCGCCAGCCAGATCACCCGCTTGGCCTTCTGCGGCAAAGGGAGCGGACTTAACACGCCGGGCATGGGAGCCGCCGCAACGGAACCCTTTCCCAGCAGCGTGCCCAACGCTACGGCCCCCAAACCCTGAGCATTCCGCCCCAGAAACAGGCGTCGCGAAAGTTGTCGCTGCAGTTGTGCATGCATGTTGGTAATCACTCAATTTGATATTCAGGCAAACGGAGGCAGATGACTTCCCCCGGTGATGGACTAGTCAACTTCTCAGGTCAGGATGTCGTGCAGCACCGTGGCCCCTTCGACTCCCGTCAACTTGGCGTCGAGTCCCTGAAACTTGACGCTGAACGCGGCGTGCTCAATACCCAGTTGATGCAGCATGGTCGCATGCAGATCGTGGACGGTGCAAACCTTGTCGACCGCCGCATAGCCCAGGTCGTCGGTGGCTCCATACGTCATGCCACCCCGCACTCCCGCGCCGGCCAGCCACAGCGACATCGACTTGTTATGGTGATCGCGCCCCACGGGCCCTTTATTTCCTTGGGACATCGGCGTCCGGCCGAACTCGCCCGACCACACAATCAAAGTGTCGTCGAACAAGCCCCGTTGTTTCAGATCGTTGATGAGTGCCGCACAGGCCTGGTCGACTTCACGGGCGCGAATCGGCAATTCCTCACGCAGCAGACTGTGATGATCCCAGTCGCGATGATAGAGCTGGATAAATCGCACACCCCGTTCGGCAAGCCGCCTGGCCAACAGGCAGTTCGAGGCAAATGTCCCATCGCCCGGCTGACAACCATACGCCGATATCGTCTGTGCCGTCTCACCGGTAATATCCATCAACTCCGGCACGCTTGACTGCATCTGAAAAGCCATTTCGTACTGCGCGATCCGTGTCGCGATCTCCGGATCGGGCGAAATGGCATCGCGACTGCGATTCAACGTGTTGATCGCGGATACGTCAGCGGCCTGCTGCTGCCGAGTGATTCCAGACGGTGTGCCCAGATACAGCACGGGGTCGCCTTGAGACCGCAGTTGCACCCCCTGATAGCGGCTCGGCAGAAACCCGCTGTTCCATTGCCGCGCTGCGATCGGCTGCGGTGATCGGCCTTTCCCCGTCGAGACCAGCACGACGAAGCCGGGCAGATTTTCTGCGACACTGCCGAGGCCATAGGTCACCCAGGAACCCATGCTGGGGCGGCCGGCAATTTGCGAGCCCGTATTCATGAACATATGGGCCGGATCGTGATTGATGGCGTCGGTGGTCATCGAGCGAATCAGACAGATGTCATCCGCGACCGAACCGATATGCGGCAGCAGTTCCGACATTTCGATGCCGCTGCGTCCATACGTCTGGAAGCCAAACTGCGGGCCGAGGCAGAACAGTTTCTGCCCCTGCAACTGGGCCAGTTGCTGGCCGCGCGTCACGCTTTCCGGCATCGGTTGGCCCGACATTTCGGCGAGCTTCACTTTGCGATCGAACAATTCCAGATGCGACGGCCCGCCCGCCATGCTCAACCAGATCACCCGTTTGGCTTTCGGCGGTTGAGCAAACGATGTCAGCACACCCGGCTGCGGGGCGGCGATCAACTTCTCTGACCCCAACAACGAACCCAGCGCCACGCCGAACAACCCCTGCGACGAGCGGCGAAGAAAACCACGGCGGCTGGCGGTCAAAAAGGCTGACATCGGGCGATAACCTCGTAATCCACGCCGTAGAATTGGCAACACTTAGCTCTTAGTAGTGGATCAGGATTGTGCCGGGGCGGGGGCCCCGGCCTTGAGTGGCAAAAAGACGTTTGATTCTTAAAGGTCGGGGCCCCCGCCCCGACTGATCTCACTTGAAACAGACCCAAGCCTCAGCTCTCACCTCTCAGCTCTCACCTCTCACCTCTCACCTCTCACCTCTCACCTCTCGACACTTAGCACTTGACCCTTGACACTCACCTCTCCTCACGACCTCGTGATCGTTTCATGCAGGTTCAGCAGGATCCGCGCGAGATGCGTCCACGCGGCGAGTTCCGCCGGATCGAGTTGTTCCGCCGGAGGTTTCTGTCCAATCCGCGTCAGCGACTGCGCCGCTTCCGGGTTCTGTTTGTAGCTGTGCAGATGCTGTTCGAGCAGCGGTTCCACGGTCTGCAATTCGTCGGCATGCGGATCACGCTGCAACGCCTGCTGCCATGCCCACACGATGCGGTCGCGTGGCAGGGCAGGGCCCTCTGTCAGAATTCGTTCCGCAAAAGACCGCGCGGCTTCCACATAGGTGGGGTCATTCAGCAGCACCAATGCCTGTTGCGGAATGTTGCTGCGATTGCGTTCCGCACAACATTCCTCGCGACTGGGGGCATCGAACGCCAGAAGACTCGGATGCAGAAATGAGCGTTGCCACCAGGTGTATAACCCCCGCCGATACTGGTCCGCACCCGGATCGGCCTGGTATTGACGCACAGGGAAATTCAGATTCTCCCAATAGCCCTCGGGCTGATATGGTTTCACACTCGGCCCACCAATTTGACTCTGCAACAGGCCCGAGACCGCGAGGGCATTATCTCGCACCAACTCGGCATCCAAGCGATACGCACTCTGCCGGGCATGTTCACGGTTATCGGGATCGGCAGCGAGCCGTTCCGGTGTGGATGTGGCGACCTGCCGATACGTCTGACTGGTCACAATCACGCGCACCATGTGCTTCATGTCCCAACCGGAATCCATGAACTCGCACGCCAGCCAGTCGAGCAGAGCGGGGTTGGTCGGCGGCTCGCCCTGGGCTCCCAGGTCGTCCAGCACTTTGCTTAATCCCATACCGAAGAACTGCTTCCACTGACGATTCATCACCGTGCGCGCCGTGAGCGGATTGTCTCGCGAGACGAGCCATTGCGCCAGATCAAGACGCGTGAGGGGACGATCTGCCGGAGCCGCATGCGGTAGATAACTGGGCAACGCCGGTTGCATCACCTCACCGGTTTCATCGAGCCAGTTCCCCCTCGGCAGAATGCGAACCGTGCGCTTGTTTGTGGTGCTGACACTTACCAGACATTTGGTCAGCGAATCGTAGTAGGCTTTGCGTGCCTGTTCGGCTTTCGCGAAGGCATCGAACACCCCCTGCTGAGACGGATCGACCACTTGTCGATAGTACGTCTGAATCGCCGACTTCTCTTTGGCGTTGCGATCCTTGGCCGCTTTCTTCAGTGCCTCCGCCGCCGCCTCGGCCCGCTTTTTCTCCGCATCGCCCGGTTGTGCCTCGGCAGCGAGTTCAGGCAGCAGCAGATTCTCGGCAAGAACTTGCGCTTCCCATGTGGCTTGTGCCGCATCGAGTTTCGCGACGACTTCATCAAGCCCCTTTCGTGCCGCGGCCAGCTCGGTATCCAGAGTTGTCAGGCGTGCCGATTCTTCATCGGTCACTACCAGCATGCCATCTTCGCGGCGGCCGATAATCGGTTCCTGAAGATCCGCGAAGAACGCCCCCAGGGCATAAAAGTCGCGCATGGTGATGGGGTCGAATTTATGGTCGTGACATTGGGCGCACCCGGTGGTTTGCCCCAGCCAGGCCGTGCCGATCGCCCGCACGCGGTCGGTCAGCATTCGCGACTCGTAATCTTTCGGTTGTGCGCCCCCTTCTTCCGTGCTCAACAGCAGCCGATTGAACGCCGACCCAATGCGGGTGTGCATCGTCGCATCAGGCAGCAAGTCTCCCGCGATCTGTTCGATCGTGAACTGATCGAACGGCTTGTTCTCGTTGAAACTGGCGATCACCCAGTCTCGATACGGCCAGACATTTCGCGGCGTGTCGCTGTGATAGCCAATCGTGTCGGCAAAGCGGACGACGTCGAGCCAGTGCATGGCCATCCGTTCGCCATAATGCGGATTGGCCAGCACACGGTCGACCAGCCGCTCATAAGCCAGCGGTTGATCATCGCCGACAAAGGCCGCCACCTCTGCCGGTGTGGGGGGCAACCCCAGCAGGTCGAAATACAGGCGACGAATGAGCGTGCGTCGATCGGCCTCCGCCGAGGGCTGCAACCCCCGTTCAACCAGCCGTTGTTGCACCAGCACATCGACCCCATTCGTACCCGCAGGGATCGTGGCTTTCACCGGCGCTTCATACGACCAGTGCTTCTGGTACTCGGCCCCTTGTTCCACCCAGCGTTTGAGCATCGCTTTCTGCGAATCGGTGAGATGTTTGTTCGATTCCCGTGGCGGCATCACCTCTGCGGGGTCTGCACTTAGAATGCGTTGAATCAGGCTGCTCGCGGCCAGATCTCCCGCGGTAATCGCACCCGCTTCCACGGCGGCGTCGCGCACATCGAGTCGCAAATCGGCCTGCCGATGCCCGGCATCGGGACCGTGGCAGAAGAAGCAGTTATCGGACAGAATCGGCCGGATGTCGCGGTTGAATTGCACGCGATCATCGGCCGCGACCGCGAGGTGAGTCGCCCAGCCCATGAAACACGCTGCGACCAACCATCGTCCTATGCAGTCGCTCATGCAGAGCCCTTTTCCGTTCCAGACAACCCGTGTAGATCAGCAAGTGTTGATCTGTTAAAGCTTATCGGGAACGGCAACGGCTGACAACCTGTGGTATCGTCTGATGGCATGCCGGTCGTGGGTCTGTTTGATTGTGCCGGGGCGGGGGCCCCGGCCTTGAGTGGCAAAATGAAGTTTGATTTTCAAAGGTCGGGGCCCCCGTCCCGACCGATCCAACTTGAAACAGACCCACGACCGGCATGTCGCGATGCCGCACAGTGAATCTTCGCTGCAGGAGAGTTGTGATGAGATCCGGTCGCATCGTTGAGGTCTGTCTCGCCAGCCTGCTGTCGCTCTCACTGCTGCAAGCCGAGGAGAAAGTAGAAGTCGGAGTTGGATCACGAACCGACGACGGTGTCATGCTCCATCACGTTGAGTCGACCTACCAATCTCAGCCGACACACATTCGCGTCCTGCTACCCCAGCCCTTGGAAGCGGATAGACGTTATCCCGTCATCTATGTTTTGCCGGTGGAAGCGGGATTGGAGAACCGCTACGGCGATGGCCTAAAAGAAATTCAGCAGCAGGGTTTGCACAAACGGTTTGCGGCGATCTTTGTCGCGCCGACCTTCGCACGCCTGCCGTGGTATGCCGACCATCCGACCGATGCTTCAATCCGCCAGGAAGCCTACTTGCTGAAGGTGGTTGTACCGTTCATCGATAAGACGTATCCCACACAGGCAGAGCGACCGGGACGTTTGCTGCTGGGCTTCAGCAAATCGGGTTGGGGTGCCTGGTCGCTGATACTGCGGCACTCGGAACTCTTTGAAAAAGCCGTCGCGTGGGATGCCCCGCTGATGCTCGATCAGCCCGGCAAATACGGCAGCGGGCCCATCTTCGGAACGACGGAGAATTTCGCGGAGTATCGCATTACCGATCTGCTCTCACGACAGGCCGCGCACTTCCGCGGTTCGCCGCGCCTGATCCTGCTGGGCTATGGAAATTTCCGCAGCGAACACGAGCAACTGCGACCGTTGCTCAAACAACTCGAGATTTCGCACATCGAGCGCGATGGTCCGCAACGGACTCACGACTGGCACAGCGGCTGGGTCTCGGAAGGCGTGGAAGCGCTGTTGACGGTACCTGGAATCCCTTAAAATCCGCTTTCAAATGGAGAGCGAGTGATTGCGGAAAGCTGCAAGACAGACATCCGCAGGTTACCCGCTCTCTGCCTGTCTGCTTTTTGCATTCCGCTGGAATGATTAGAAAACACGTTCTTACTGATCCGCGTCGAAGTGGCTAAAGTCTGGCGAGCGGGGGGAGGTGACTCCCCCCTGTGATACTTGTTGCCAACAGGAACTCCATCACCGAAGGGACTTACGTCCCCTCGCTCGCCTAAAGTCACTTCCACGCGTGTCAGTAGGCTCACCTATCAAAAAAACAACCCGGGCAAGTTGCCCGGGCTGTTCTTTTGTCTCGATCTATCCGATGCGTTACTGCAACGCGTAAACTTCGCAATCGTCAACGATGAACGGCGTCGACCACGTCCGGCCATCGTCCTGATTCACAATGTTGAAGAAGAACGTGTTGACCTGCATCGCCTGATAGCTGTACGGAAACTGCGACGACAGATGATCGGCGGCCGTCAGCTTTTCCACGCCCGGCTTGCCGTAATAATGCACTTTGCCATCGGGTGTGAAAGTCATCCCCAGCGTCCACCAGCCGGGTTCGGTAATCACCGGGCCGGGCAAATCTTCACCGCGGCTGCCTGAACGAATCAGAATTTGGGCCGAGTCTTTTTCGAGCGGCCGATCGGCCTTTGAGTTGAACTGCACGAACAGTCCCGGCCAGTAGTTTTCCACTTCACGACGGCTGCTGGCCGAGCGGAACAACCGACCCGTCGTGCCGCCTTGCTTGGTGATGATGGTCTGGCAATCGGCCCGGAACCCGAAGTGGCTGCCCGTCCGCTTTTCCCATTGATCGAACGGCGGCAGATAGACGCGGCAGACAATGCTGGGCGTGCGACCCACCGGCAGGTAGCCTACAGTGGTCGCGAAATTCGCGATCAGGTCGTCCTGCTGAAATTTCATGGAAAGCTGGCCGGGAATTCCCGACTGATAGGTCTGCATCAGCATGGAACCGGTGCTGCCGGGCAGACCGCCAGGCGGTGTCTCAACGCGTTTCACCACGTCGGGCGTGCCCCGGTAGGTGCTTTCAAACCAACGGTTATTGCTGGAGAACCCCGCGGGAGCCCGCATGTTCTTATCGATGTTGCTGCTCGCCTTGGGCAGGTTCAGCGTGTAGGTGAAGGTGGCGTCTTCAAAGTCGTCCCCTGCGTTCAGTTTGGTTCCGCTGCCAGGAACCACCTGGGCATGCAGGGGCGAATTGAGGCCTGCGAACGCAAGCAGCAGGACCGTTGTCAACCAGGTGACCCGAGGCATGGCGAACTTCCTGTTCTGTAACGAAACCATCACGGACTCTGCGTGAGTCGGCATAACCCGGCGACTGTGCTCTGGCAGAAATCGCCGCTGGTCAGACCGAGCAACGGCGGTGCTTGGAAGCGCTGCCCAGGTGCCGTCCTGTCGGATGGAATCGGTTGTTCCGAACGTGACGTTCAGAATTGAGAGCTTCGCCCGCATAACCGGATCATTTTGACAGCGAATTCCCCCGGGGTGACAGCGCTCTGGCAAATCCGGCTCAAGAGCCGTACACCGGCGTCATCACACGCCCCTCGCTCAGCATCAGCGGTCGATTCAGGCGGTCGGTGAAATGCCCCGCTGGGTCGATCCCCAACGCGGAATACATCGTCGCCGCCAAGTCCCAGGGACCGAACGCCTCGGTCGCCGGGTAAGCTCCGCGACTGTCGGAGGCCCCAATCACTTGCCCCGGGACCACGCCCGCCCCGGCCAGCAGTATCGAATAGCACGCCCCCCAATGTTTTCGACCCGGCGATTCCCCCGCGAAATTCTTTTCCAAGGCCACGAGCGGCGCGCGACCGAATTCCCCCGCCACAACCACCAGCGTCTCATCCAACAGTCCGCGCTCCGACAAATCGACCAAAAGCGCCGACACGCTCTGATCAAACCGCGGCAACAATCGCTGCCGCATCGCCAGGAAAATGTCGTTGTGCGTATCCCAACCATATTCCGTGGTTACATCGGGTGCCAGATCCTGTCCGCGACCACTGTGATTCCAAAACACGGTCATCCACGGCACACCCGCCTCCACCAGCCGTCGCGCCAGTAGACACGCCTGACCCGAGCGGTCCCGTCCGTAACGCTCGCGCACCGCGGCGGTTTCGCGATCGATCTCGAAGGCATGACAAACTTCCGGACGTTCCAACAAGTCTCGCGCGCGATCCGCCAGAATGTCGTAATGCTGCATCGCGACCGCCCGACGCGGGAGATTCGCGGCATGTTCGAGTGATCGCAACAGATCATCACGGTGCTGTCGGCGGCTGCCATCGAGCGCGGGGAGTGGGCTCAGCCCGGGTAACACCGTGGCTTCCGCGGTCACATCTCCCAAGGCGAGCGGGTCATAATCGGGCCCTAACAGGCCGGCAAACTGACCCGGGCCGATGTTGATCGGAATTTGTGCGGGACCATTCAGCGTCACCGCCGCATCGAGCGATGTCTGCACGCCCCGCAACCGCTTGACCACGGCTCCGTGCATCGGCCAGTCGCTCGGCATGGGCGGAGGATTCGACGACCGACGCGCATGATACCGGCCGGTCAATGTCAGGTAGAGCGCCGACCCATGATCCAGATCTTCGTGCGACATCGTCCGCACAATCGCATACCGATCCGCGATCGCCGCCATGCGCGGCAGATGTTCACAGATCCGCGTTCCCGGCACAGCGGTCTCAATCGCGGTGAAAGCTCCCCGGATCTCGGCGGGGGCTGTGGGTTTCGGATCCCAGGTATCGAGCTGGCTTTGGCCACCATTCGCAACGAGAAAAATGACCGACTTGGCCCGTCCGAATCCGGGATACGCGGGGGCTTCAGCCACCGGCATCGCAGTCACTGGCCGCAACCCCAGCCACAAACCTCCCAGGGTCTGCAAACAGGCCCGCCGCGTCGGTGATGGGAAGCCTCTCTCGCGCATCATTCTCGCTCGTGACAATTCGTTCGCGCGACCAGCATCATATCACGAAACATGGATGCGTTTCCATGTCAAATGGAAACGACCCAGGCCCATCCCGCCAAGGCATTGTGTTCGCCACTTACTGTTCCGCGTCGAAGTGGCCAAAGTCTGGCGAGCGGGGGGAGGTGACTCCCCCCGGTGATGCTTGTTGCCAACGGGAATTCCATCACCGAAGGGACTTACGTCCCCTCGCTCGCCTTGAGTCACGTCCACGCGTGTCAGTCGCTCTCAGCAGGCCGTTGATGTATTCGCACAGACGGGAATGTCTGGGAGCCCTCAACTTTCCGCTTTCCGCTCTCTGCCCTCAGCACTTGACTCTTAGCCCTCAACCCTCCAGCGCCAGATCGTGATCCACCATCATCCGGACCAGTTCCGGAAACGTCACCTTGGGCTGCCAGCCGAGTGTCTGCCGGGCCTTGGTCGCATCACCCAATAACAAATGCACTTCCGCCGGGCGATAGAACTTGGGGTCAACCACAACATAATCTGCATAGTTGAGCCCCGCATGTTGAAACGCCAGTTCGCAGAATTCCCGCACCGAATGCGTCTCTCCGGTGGCGATCACGTAATCATCGGGCTGGGGTTGTTGCAGCATGGTATGCATGGCGATCACAAAATCACCGGCGTAGCCCCAGTCGCGCAGCGCGTCGAGATTGCCCAGGGCGAGTTGCGATTTCTTACCCTGCTTGATCTGCGCCACGTGCCAGGTGATTTTCCGCGTGACAAACTCCAGCCCCCGCCGTGGCGATTCGTGATTGAACAGAATCCCCGAGCAGGCGAACAGGCCATAGGCTTCGCGGTAGTTTCTGGCGAGATCGAACCCCGTGACCTTGGAGATGCCGTAAGGCGACCGCGGATGAAACTTCGTCGCCTCGGTTTGTGGTGACTCCGCGACTTGGCCAAACATCTCGCTGGAACCAGCAAAGTAAAACCGGCACTGGGGCGCGGCGAGCCGCACCGCTTCCAGCAGATAATGCGTGCCATTGATGTTCGACTGAAAGGTCGAGAAGGGATCTTCAAACGAGTACGACACAAAGCTTTGCGCAGCGAGATGATAAACTTCATCGGGCTGCACGGCTTCCACCACCTTGAACAGGCTGGCATAGCTTTCCAGGCTACCCGCATGCAGCGTCATCCGCTCGGTCAAATGGGCAATTCGCGACAGGCGCTGGCCGGCCTGCTCGAACGCCACGCGGCGCACCAGTCCATGCACCTCATAGCCCAGCGCCAGCAAGTGTTCTGCGAGATACGATCCATCCTGCCCGGTGATGCCGGTGATCAGGGCACGTTTCGGCGATGACGACATCGATCGGGTTGACTCCGCGAAATGAAAAGCATGTTTCGCAAGGATTGTCCCGCATCGTCCCCGGCGCCGTCAACCCGCGGGATGAGTGCCGACGGTTATGGCTTCGCTGGCTGCCATTATCGCCCTCTTTGAGCTGGCAGCGCGCGGCGGCGATCATCCACTATCAATCCCTGTCAAAGAGATCGTCGCCCCGGGCCAACGACTCACTTCGTCCGTTCGGTCTCCGAAGGCCGCATGCCAAACAGGCGGCGGTAGTCGGCGGCGAAGTTTCCCAGGTGATGGAAACCAAACTCTCGGGCGGCATCAGCGATGGAGATCTCCCGATGCGTTTTCAGTTGGGAGCGCACCGCGTTCAATCGCAGAAAGCGGTAGTAAGTCATCGGGCCGACTCCGTAGCGCTCCTGAAATGCCAGCCGCAAGGTACGATCGTTGATACCAAGTTCGCGGCACAGGTCGATCGCACCGAGAGGGTCGGCAAGGCGCGACCGCATCAGCTCTTCAGCGCGACGGAGAATTCGGGACCGTGCCGGCAACGGCGGGCTCGACTGCGGTGCGGTTCCCGAAAACAACGTGAAGACCAGCGACCGAACGCAGTCTTGTTCGAGGTGGAAGCCTTCTGTTGTTTCCAACAGTGACGAGTCGGCCACTCCCCGGTCCAGCAGGCGTGCCAGTCGGGACTCGAAATCGGCGTGGGTATCCGGTGACGGTGCAACCATCGCCCAGGCGGGTGGCAACGTGATGTCGTCTGAGTTCAACAACGCACGGGCGGCATCCAGCACAACTTCCGGACGCAAAGTCACGCCCAGATTCCGTACCCGTCGTCCTGTGAAATGATCCATGTCGGTGTCGACTCCGCACACAGCGACTTGCTGTCGCGTGAGTTGTCGCCCCTGCCAAAGCGTTGCAGACTTCTCGTCAGCAATCAGAAAGGCCGAGAACATTCCCGCAGCCTCGCGGCCGCGGACTCGCACGCATTGATTGGCCACGACTTTCATGACGCGAACCAGCTTCCCACTGGCGACGTAGAGCGTGCCGTCAAATCGACCAGAGGAGGTCTGCTCGAGCTGTCCCTGCCACTGGCTGAACGAGGCAGCCAATTCTTCAAGGTTCGTCAGACGCATGGCCAGGCTTATGGTCGGACACAAGGGACGCTGGGATGCAGTCACAAGGGACATCGGTAAAATCTCCCTCTCTAGATCTCACTTTTCTAGATCTCACTTGAGAATTGAATGATCATGCTACGAACTCGCTTTAAAGTTGCTCAAGCCTGGCGTGCGTGAGGAAGTCACTCCTCACTGGTGATTTTTCAGGCAATCCTGCCGGTCGTCACCGAGAAGGCTTACCTCCCTTCGCTCGCCATAACGAACTTCCTGGCGGGTCAGCAGATCGAGCAGAATCCTATCCAATCCGTTTCGTCTCCGAAGGCCGCATGCCAAACAGGCGGCGGTAGTCGGCGGCGAAGTTTCCCAGGTGATGGAACCCGAATTCCGCCGCTGCATCGGCGATGGAGATCTCCCGATGCAGTTTCAGCTTGGAGCGTACCGCATTCAGTCGCAGGAAGCGGTAATACGTCATCGGGCCCAGGCCATATCGCTCCTGAAACGCGAGCCGTAGTGTACGATCATTCGCCTCAGTGGCCTGGCAGAGGTCAATCATCCCCACAGAATCGCGGAGGTGCGATCGCAGGTAGTCTTCCGCCCGGTCGAGCAGTTTGGACCGGACTCTCGGAGACCGTTCCGTTGCCGATCCGACGGTAGGAAATAACGCGGTTACCAACGCCAGCAGGCACTCTTGTTCAAGTTGACGGCCTTCGGGAGTTCCAATCAGAGACGGATTGCCCTGACACAAGCCAAACAATCGATTGAGTTGCCTATCGACAATCGTAAAAACGTCTGGCGCGGGGGAACGGGTGGTCGAGTGGCGAAATACGGTCGGATCATCGGTCTTCAGCAGCGACTGCACCGCAGCGTTCAGCACCTGGGGGTCAACAAACGCCACGCGGCCAGAAAACTGACGTTCCGAGCCGATGTCGATCTCGTCTTCGTAGCCCCCGACATAGATCTGTCCCTGATCGATGAAGCCCCGGTTCCAGGCACAGCGCGCCATGCGACTACACATGGGATAGATCGCGAGCAGGCCCGAGCCGTCACGTCCGCGAACACGCAGTCGCTGGGTTCCCTCCGCGGCCACGGCGCGCACCAATCGACCGGCGACGATCTGAATGGTGCCGGTGAAATCCCCGCTGGAAGTCTGCTCGATCTGGCCTTCCCAGCCAGCGAACACGGCTCCCATTTGTTCAAACTCGGTCAGCGTTCTCGTCGTGGCGAAGGGTATCGATAAAGGCGACTCTGACACCGGGTAACTTCCGAAGTAATTTCTCGACAAGCGGAGATTGACGACTGCGCTTTGAAGAGCAGGGCGGCCATGGGACTCATGCGATGTGCGGATCGCACCTGAGCACTCTGACTACGGCGATCATGGTGACATGAGACGGGCCAAAGTTGATTGCCAGTTTTGGATAGTCTCGCGTTTCTGCATTGTGTTGAACAGAGCCGAATCACACACTAAACCGCCTCAGCAGATGAGTCACGTGATTTTTTGCACAGAATCTGCTGTCAAAAAAAGACGAATCACGGCGCTGCCACTGGTTCTCGGTTCGCAGGCACCAGATTCTTCATAAAGCATTTCCGCAACATGGCTCCGGTTCGTTCACACAAGGTGGTCTATCGGCGTCTGGAGTTGGCGCTCTTAGGAATCTGTGCGTTTGCTATCACGTATTGGCTGCAGATGCCTCGCCTCACCGTCGAGGCCACTCCCAGCATGCCATCAGTAGAACCACTAGTGGCTTCTGTACCGAAGCCTGTGTTTCACAAGTCGGCCCAGGGCATGGTCTGGGTTCCTGGTGGCCAGTTCCTGATGGGCAGCGATGGCGACATGGCCTGGCCCGACGAGCGGCCGGCTCATCGTGTCTTCGTCAACGGTTTCTGGATCGATGAAACCGAAGTCACGAACGAGCAGTTTGCTGAATTCGTCGAGGCCACCGGGTATGTGACCACCGCCGAACGTCCTCCGACCTTCGAAGAACTTCTCGCGAATTCGCCGGAGGGAACTCCCTCCCCGCCTGCGGAGTCACTGGTCGCAGGCTCACTGGTATTTACACCACCCGCTCAGCCAGTGCCGTTGAATGATGTCCGCCACTGGTGGACTTGGACACCCGGAGCGAACTGGCGTCACCCGGAGGGCCCGCAGAGTGATCTCGTGGGGCGCAGCGAGCACCCGGTCGTGCATGTTTCCTGGGACGATGCCGTGGCCTATGCGAACTGGGCTGGCAAGCGGTTGCCCACGGAAGCCGAATGGGAGTTCGCCGCACGCGGAGGACTGCAGGGTCAGCCCTATGTCTGGGGCAGCGATCCGCCGAGCCAGACACAGCCGCAGGCGAATTTGTGGACCGGCACGTTTCCTCATCACAACACGCAGATCGATGGCTACGTCCGCACAGCCCCGGCACGCTCGTTCCCGCCCAACGCCTACGGCGTTTACAACATGGCGGGGAACGTCTGGGAGTGGTGCAGCGACTGGTATGATCGCGAACTGTATCAACGTCGCGCTGCGTCTGAAGTGACCGCCAATCCTCCAGGGCCAGACCAGAGTCATGACTCACAGCGACAGTATATGTCGCAACGTAGTCAGCGTGGTGGCTCGTTTCTCTGCAATGATCGTTATTGCTCGCGCTACCGCCCGAGTGCGCGACATGGTTGCACCCCCGACACAGGCATGTCGCACGTCGGCTTTCGCTGTGTGATGTCGCCTGCCAGTCCCGTGGAAAAGTAACCGGCAGGCCTGTGGGGCTTGCCGGTCGAATCATCACTCAAGAAGGAACCGCCTGATGGTAAACAGTTGGCTTTCAAAAACGGCTCTGACGGTGCTGTTCGGCACTGCGATGGGCTATGCCGCAGCAGCCATTCAAGTCGAAACCTCGGCCAATGCCGCCGTGGCAACGGACTCGCTGAGCACAGACGAAGTCGCCCCGAGGCTGTCTGACCCGGCGACTGCCCGCGAAACGGTCTGTCCCGATAGGCTGACGCGTGCGGAACAGGTGGCGCTCGCCAGCCATAATCAGCTGGTGACCGCGACCATGGCACAGACGGGCAAGAAGCCGAACATTCTGGTCATCTGGGGCGATGACATCGGTTGGAACAACCCCAGCGCCTACAACCGCGGGATGATGGGCTACCAGACTCCGAACATCGATCGGGTGGCCAAGGAAGGTGGCTTATTCACGGACTGGTACGGGCAACAGTCGTGTACCGCGGGACGTTCGGCGTTCATTACCGGCCAAAGTCCCTTCCGCACCGGGTTGCTCAAAGTCGGCCTGCCGGGCGCGAAGGAAGGGCTGTCGGTGAAAGATCCGACCATTCCCGGATTGTTGAAAAACCACGGGTACATGACAGCTCAGTACGGCAAGAACCACCTGGGCGACCTGGACGAGCACCTTCCGTCCAATCACGGCTTTGACGAGTTCTTAGGCAACTTGTATCACCTGAATGCCGAGCAAGAGCCCGAGCATCCCGATTACTTCAAGAATCCTGAACTGAAGAAGATGTTCGGCCCGCGGGGGGTCATCAAGTCCTTCGCCAACGGCAAGATCACCGACACCGGGCCGCTGACGATCGAACGCATGAAGACCATTGATGAAGAAGTCACCCAGGGGGCCATGGACTTCGTGGACCGCGCGGTGAAGGCCGACAAGCCGTTCTTCCTCTGGTGGAACTCGACCCGCATGCACATCTGGACGCACCTGAAGAAGGAGTCCGAAGGCAAAACCGGTTTGGGCGTTTATCCCGACGGCATGGTCGAACACGATGGGCACGTCGGTCAGTTGCTCGATCAACTCGACAAGCTGGGAATCGCCGACAACACCATCGTGATGTATTCGACCGACAACGGTGCCGAGTGCTTCTCCTGGCCGGATGGCGGCAGCACGCCGTTCCGCAACGAAAAGAACTCGAACTGGGAAGGTGGCTACCGCGTGCCCTGCATGATCCGCTGGCCGGGTGTGATCAAGCCGGGCACGGTCTTCAACGGCATTTGTTCTCACGAAGACATGCTGCAAACGTTCCTCGCCGCGGCCGGCGAACCCGACATCAAGGAGAAGTTGCTCAAGGGCCACAAGGCGATGGGTCGCGATTACAAGGTGCATCTTGATGGGTACGATCTCACCGCCTATTTCAAAGGCGATGTGAAAGAGTGTCCGCGTCATGAGTTCTTCTACTGGACCGATGATGGCAACATTGCCAACCTGCGTTATGACCGCTGGAAGGTGGTGTTCATGGAACAGCGCGGGCACGGGCTGGAAGTGTGGCAGGAACCCCTCGTAACGCTGCGGTTTCCGAAGCTGTTCTGCCTGCGTACCGATCCGTTCGAGCGGGCCGATCACGAAGCCGGGGACTACGACCGCTGGCGCGTCGACCATGCGTTCGTGTTGTTGCCAGCCGTGGGCTTCGTCGGCCAGCACCTGGAAACCTTCAAGGCCTTCCCGCCCCGTCAGAAGCCGGGCAGTTTCAACCTGGATCAAGTCCTTCAGAAACTGCAGGAAGGCGGCGGAACGAACCGCTAACGTTTTGTGAATTGCAGCAAGTGACTCTCCCACAGGCGGCCGGCACGCGTGGCCGGCCGCCATGTGGGGGAATGCACAAGGTCAGAGGCTTTTGCCTGGTTAGGTTACGGGCCACACATGGGCCGAAGTCAAACACATGATTGCTGAACGCGAGGTTTCGCGCGGCGGAGGGGTCCGAACCCATGTATCGGTTGGCTGCGTTCTTTGAACGAACGGTCTGCCCGTTTTTTCTGTGTACCGGGGCAGGGACGGCGTTGGTGGGCTTATACGCCGTTGTCCCCGCGTGGGCGATGCCCAACGTCGCCAAGCTGCCCTACCTGCAAGACTACACCATCATCATTCAGCATTGGGGAATTATGGTCGGACTCATGGGGTTGGCCATGATGAGCGCAGCGATCATTCCCCGCTGGCGCGTCCCCATTCTGCTCTACAGCGCCCTTGAGAAGTCCTTCATGGTCTGGCTGGTGCTCTCTCATGCCCGGCAGCCGTTTGTGAACGGCTTCTGGGTGCCCTGCGTCCTCGATTCGACCGTTGTGATTTACACCATCGGCTATTTTCTGACCTGCGGATTTCGCAGGTCCGCGGGGCATTGACCCCACCTATTCCTGTCGGCAAGGTAAGGGGAAGCATGCTCCGCACGATGCTGCATCTCGGCCGGTACCTGCTGGTCATTCCGGTGATTGGCGCGCTGCTGCTGACGGTCGGCGTGGTCATCATGAGCGCGGGACTCATTGCTGAGCGGGCGTGGAACCTGCTGCAGACGTGGGAGTTCTCCCTGAAATCCGCGAAAATGATGTCTTACACGGTGGTTCAGACCATCGATTTCTTCCTGGTCGGAGCACTGGGTTACATCACGGCTGTCGGAATTTACAATCTGTTTCTCAGTACCAATGACGAACAACTGCTCCAGCGCATTAAAATCGAGAAGCTCAAAGACCTCGAAGACAAAATCATCGGCGTGGTGGTGGCGGCACTGGCAGTCGCCTTCCTGGGTCAAGTCTCCGAGGCGACTCAGATGCTCGATGTCCTCTACGCAGGAATCGGCATCGCGCTCATGATTGCGGCGTTGTGCGGCTTCATCGCTTTCACTGGCAGTTCAGACAAGTGAGTGCGGTCTGGCCTCTCGCGACGCTACCAAAAAATTCAGCCGCACACGGGCAGAGTGCGGCTGAACATACCAACGCGGCAGTCCCTACGAACTACAGTGTCAGATTGACGCGCAGACCATACACAAACGCGTCTTCCGAGATCCGCTTGTTGCCCGGTTGCAGGAACTGAATATCGGGCGTGACGTTCATCCACGGATTGACTTGGAAGTTGTAATACAACTCCACGCCGCTGCCGTCATCGGGCCCCAATACGAACTGCGGAATCGGGCCGAAATCATCACTGGCCCCCACGAAGTACCAGCCGATCCCCCATTTGTCCGCTTTGCCGCAACGGAGATTGCTGTCACCGCCGACACCGGCGCTGAGGAAGTAGCGCAACGGCGTCGGATTGCCATCACTGATCGATGCCCGGCCGAACAAGCCCCAGCCTGTCTGCCCCGCTTCATTGAACTCGACCAGATACTGGTCAAACCCGTAATAGATCGTCCAGGCATCATCCAGCGTGGCGAGACCGCCGCCCGGTTGAAGTGACAATGCCAGGTCGGGCTGATCGAGGTGCTTCCACATGCCCCCCACGTGATGATCCCCCTTCATCCCCAGCAGGTTCGTATTCAACTTTACTTCCGCGCCCAGAATGATCCCCTGGGCAAACAGGTCACCCAGATCAAAGAAGTCCCGGGTCCGGTCTTTCGGGTCGTAGGCAAACGTGCTGATCATCCCCCACGATTGCGGCATCGCGGTTCCCACCACAAATCCCGTGTAGGGCAGCCCGAGCAGAAACGCGGGGTTAGCAATCAGCGCCTGGTTAATGAACTGGTCTGTGCCGTCACCACCAGCGAACACGTCTTGATCCGCGGCACCGAGCACATCTTTCTTCCCAGCGAACACCACAAACTGCTCAGACAGCGGCTGGGTGATCACAAAATTCGACATATACAACTGACCGGGATCGTTAGGAGCCAAAGGCAGCAAGGCCGGGAACACGGCTGGCGTGAAAGAACCGGTCCGGAGAGACACGTTGCCGTATTCGCCGTACCAGTGCTCGGCTCGAATCAGCAACTGTCCATAAGGCAGGCCGCCGAATTTTTCGAGGTCGATGAGTGCGTCGTACTCGCCACGCCCCGTGTAGAGGAAGGCATCCTGCGGATTGATAATGTCCGGGAGAAGCAGGGGGTTCCTGTTGACCCCTCCATCAACTCCGAAGGCGTAGTGCGTGGACCGCCCCGCCAGCGTGACGCCACTTTCCTGTAGCGCCGTCCGCGAGCCAAACCAGTCTCCGGTCAGATTGGTCCGCGTCCAAAGGTCATCACCAGGATGCTCGCAGCCTTCCAGAATGTCCTCGCAGAAGAGCCCGAGTTCGGCTCCTTGTGCATTCACGGGGTCGCTGGAGATAACGGGGATGAGCAAGGCCGCCGTTAGTAGAAATCTTGACATGCAAGGCATCCTTTCAGAGCATGCAGAAAGGGTGATCGAGAGACAGGTCGAAATCCCTTTCGCATGCCACGAGAATCGTCATGCGCGTCAGATCAGGTGTGCCCGGCGATTCCTGACAATACCGTACTATCCAGTAACGGCAACGTGTCGCGCGGAACCCGATGCAAGGTCGGCAAGGTTGCTGTCATTAGCAGGGTTTCTGGAACCACCGCGATTGGTACCATCCGCAGACTCATGCGGCTGCAGTGACGGGTGATCGGCGTGATCGCCCCTGCTCATCGGCAGCTTCCGCCGATAGCGCTAGCCTGCGGTCTCGCAACCACCTGGCCCGACTTCAACGGCGATTTTCGCCGGAGCCGGGCAAGAGTCTCGACTGTCTGAAATACTCCCGGGCTTTGCGTTTCCTCGTTGTGGATCGATAACGCGGTCATCATGTTCCTGATTCACGCATTCTCCAGCCTTAAATCGCCTGGAATTGGTGCAGCGTTGGTTCGTCTGCCAGTTCCCGCGTCACGTTTCGCGAACAGGCTTCGTGTTGACTCTGGCAGTCATCACAGGTATCAGTCGGTGTCTTTCCAAGGTGGCCAAAACTCCGTGCGCCGGTGCGTTATGATCCGCCTGTTGTTGCTCAGTCTTGCCATCTCCCTCGACGGAGTCGCTGCGGCTGTGGCTCAGGCACCACAGGCGGGTTTCACAGCACCCAGTGCGACTGAACAGGCACCTGGCCTTCTGCCACCCGAGACTGTCGGGAACGCGGCGGATGATTCGTCCGAAGACCAGCCAGACGCTGAACTCCCTCCCCTGCCGACCTCCGCGGTACCAGGGACTATTGAACTCGCCCATGCGACGATGTTTCAATCCGTCAACGAACCGCTTGTGCTCAATTCGACATTCCAGATGCGGGGACGAATTGAAGCCGAAGCCACAATGGCGGCCCAGTCGGAGGAGAGTCAGGAGACCATCGGCGACTTACAGAACGGGTATGGCTTCCGACGCGTCCGTCTCGGCGCCCAGGGCAACTTTGAAGATTCCACGAGCTGGGTTTCCGAGGTCGAATTAGCCGGTGGCAACGTCCGCCTGCGCGATGTCTTCATTGGTCTCGATGCGCTTCCCGGGGTCCGCCAGATTCGCGCCGGACATTTTCGCGAACCCTACAGCCTGGAAGGCATGACCAGTACGAATTTCATCACCTTCATGGAACGCGCACCCTCCAATGTGATCAGCCCGGCCCGCAACTGGGGCGTGTGCGGTTTCTGGTGGCCAGATCATGAACGCTTGCTGTTCTCACTCGGCGCATTCCGCGATGGAACCCCCAGCAATGGGCAAAGCGTCGGTGATGATGATAACTGGGCTTACACCACGCGGCTCACGGGCCTGCCAGTTTATGAACCAGACGGCGAGGACTTTCGACTGGTGCATCTGGGCAGCGCATTCTCGCAGCGCGTGCCGCCCAATGGTATCATCAACTTCACTCCACGCACGGGTTCCAGCCTGCTGACTGTCGAGGACAATCCCGGATCTCCCTTTCTTCCCTCACTGACAATTCCTGCCGACAGCTATCAACTTTACAACCTGCAGGCCGCGAGTGTTCATGGCTCGTTCTCACTTCAAGCCGAGTGGCAGGCAACCGCGGTCCAGCAAACAGACGCCGGTTCGATCTTTGTCCACGGAGTCTACATCTACGGCAGCTACTTTCTGACCGGTGAACACCGCGGGTACAACCGCACGCGCGGCTCTTTTGACCGCGTGGAGGTCTTCCGCCCGGTAATCCGCAAAGGTACCAGCCCACGGGGGGGGATCGGTGCCATTGAACTCGCCGCGCGGATGGCGTACTTCGACTTCAACTCGCCCAACTTTCCACTCGACATGAATGGGGATGCCGTCGGCACACGGTTGTATGAGCTTACGCTGGGCACCAACTGGTATCTCAGCAGCAACACCCGCATCATGTTCGACTATACCGCGGGCATGCCCGATAAAGTCGGATTCGAGCCCACCACCGCCCATGTCTTTGGTGTCCGAACCGCGCTCTATTGGTAAGCGAGTTGCCACACCGCCGCGGCGTTCTGGTTGGCATACGACGCACCGCAGAAGCAGACAGCGCTGGCCATCGATCACCGAAACCTCAGGTTCACTTCTATCGCAATCGTCCGGTCCATTTCCTGAGCCGTGATTGCCAGATCTGGCGGTAATACCACAGCGGATACCGCAATGGTGGACTCGCAGATTGAGGCATCCGATCAGAGGTCGCATGCACGTCCTGCTGCTTCAGCCATGTCATGACCGCTCTCAATCGCTGAAGATGGTCAGCGGTCAAGTTCTGAAAGTAGCACTCTTCAAAAGCAGTGGGAAAAACATCCTGAGTACGAATGGCGGGTTGGAAGCTGTCCAGCGTCTCTCGCGTTCCTGAATTTCCGAACGCCAGATGTGCCGACTGCTTCCAGAAGTGTTCCTTACCGCGGAAATAGTCCATCCCCAAGTGCTCGCACAAGGCCCTGATGAGCGACTCGGGCTCTTCAACCAGGGCTTCGTAACTGAGGGATTTGCAGGGCAGGCCCGTTTCTGCCAGGCGACTGTAGTAGCGAACATAACGGTCCAACGCCGCGGCAATCGGTTTGCCCCGCTTCCACCACGAATAGGCGTAAAGCTGTGGCGACTTCCAGATGACCACGTTGTGCGCGAGCAGTCCATTCAGGGCGGCCCAGCGATTGCCATCGAGCACCCAACTGAGCCTTTTTGTGGAATCGATCACATGACGTACCGATAGCGACTGCGACACGCGCCGATGTAGCTGCTGCTCGGGACTGGTCAGGAATTGGTTCCAGACATCGCAAGGGCTCGCCTGGCAGGAACACTGCAAGCGCAAATGCTCGCGCTGCACGGGGCGATACCAGAAGCCCACTTCACCACAACTGAACGTCTCTGCCCCATGACCCAGCATCAGGTCTAACATGGTCGAGCCCGAAAAACTCGGAGAACAGATCCACACAACAGTGGGGCGACCAGATGTAACCCGCCGCTGTCCGCAATCATTTCGCAAGCGACGGAGATCGTTTCGTGGTGAGCAGGTTGAGACTCGGTCTGGCGATACGACGAACATCTCTTGGTGTCTCCCCGGCATGGATTTCAACCCAGTACGAACTCCGTCAAGAATGTAGCCCCCAGGAACGGGCCTCAGACGCTGAGTTAAGACATTGGGACGCTCGCAGAATCTTGCCACTCAGCACTTGCCACTCAACACTTGCCACTCAACACTTGCCACTCAACACTTGCCACTCAACACTTGCCACTCAACACTTGCCACTCAGCACTTGCCACTCAGCACTTGCCACTCAGCGCTCAGCACTCCGCACGATATTGCATCGGGCTCATGCCGTATTTGCGGCGAAATGCCACGCTGAAGGCTGAGACTGAGCGATATCCAATGCGGCGAGCCACTTCTTTGATCCCCAACTCACTTCTCAGGAACTCACACGCCAGGTGCATCCGAATTGTCGTCAGAAAGTCCATCGGCGCTTCACCGACGACCTGACGGAACCGGCGGGCAAAGGTCGAGCGTGCCATCTGTCCCGTTTCAGCCAATGAGGCAATCGTCCAGGGTGCCCCCGGGTCGCGCAGCATGCGTGTCAGAATGGGACCGAGATCAGGATCGCGGAGTCCGCCCAGCCAACATCCGTGCTCGGCAGGGGCCTGATACAGGCACAGTCGAGCAATCTGGCAGACGGCCAGGCTGAACATCTGATTGACGATGGCCCAGGCGCCTTCCTGATCGCATTGCAATTCCTGAACGAGAACATGCAGGATCGAGGTCAACCAATCGCGCGAGACGTCCTCGTGTTTGACCAGGTGCCATTTCGGTTGTCCTTTTAGCAGCGTCGTCCAGTCATCCCGAACCGAGCAGATCGTGCCCGATAATGTCCTGCATGTTGCGGCCGCATCTTGCCCCGGGGACAGCATCAACCGATGCGATCGCCCTTCAAAAATGAGAAGCAGATCTCCGACAGACAGCACCTGCCGCAAATCCTCCGCGACAGCCAGACAGGAACCTTCGACCACGAAGTGAAAGGTCGGCGTCGCATCGGGCCAAAGAGACTCCGCTTCGTTCTGAAGACAGCACTCGCGGGTGATCTGGCAGCGCAGCTCCAGATATTCCAGCCAGGCCGAGATAGGATCGGGTTCAATGCGACAATCCAGCTGTGCCCGTCCGCCTTCGGATAAGTGTCGCGGCGCGGATGTGCTTGAGCCCCACGTTCGACTGGGTATGCGAAACACCATGCGTTCATGAATCCTGCTGAACTGGCGACGTGGTCGGGACGGGCATCGCGCCGCGGTTGCGATAGAGACTGGGGTCGACCGCAGAGATCATCCCCTGTAACTGCACGCGATGATGCAGAAACTGATTGATCCGAGCGGTCGCCGTCCATGGATCGGCCAGCACAGCGGCATAGGACACCGTCAGCACCGAGATGTGCTGCTGCCGTTCCAACCAACGGCGGACGCGCTGCAAATGGAGTTCAAACGAGCGCTGTAACTGGGCGGTCGGTGTCGTCGGCGGAATTCCCCGCCGCGTCAGCATTTTCGCCTGAGAGTCGAGGACCTCGGAAAGGTCGCGTTCCATGAAGAGGATCCGGTAAGTCTCGCCAGGTGGCAGATATTCCAGATGTTGCGAGACCATCTTGATCGCCCGGCCACGGGCCTGTTCGATCCATGACACGTCCTGATGCATCCGCTTGACAGGATTGAACTCGTAGTAGCCGCGCGGGTTATCGACATCGGCGGTGCGCTGTTCGTCCGCCAGGACAGGAATGCCACCCTGAGCAAGCATTTGCATCATCAGCGACGTGCCCGAACGGGGCAGTCCGGAGACCACGATGATTTCGTTCTTCCACATGCCATCACCCGTTTCTCTCGTCAGACCGATTTCTAAAACTTCACGCCACAGAGGGGGACCAGAACGATGGCGGTCACACTGGAGATCCACAACCAGTGGAACATCCACGCGGGTAGGCCCCACTGTGTGGCGGCTCGCGTGGGGTAAGCCAACTCGATCGATCGCACGATGCTGTCGGGCAAAGGGGGCGGTAACAACGGGTGTTCGAGAACAGCCAGCAGTGAGCGGGCAGGGCGCTGCGTGGCCAGTCGCGTGATTGCGAGGCCCACGACGAGGTCCTGTTCAAAGACTTCCTCACCCGTGCTGATTCGCAACTGGTGTTGCCCCGATTGATCGGCCCGCAGGTTCCAGCAGACATACCCAGCCGCCTCGGCAACCACCGGCCCCGTCACAATCTCCACACCCGCAACGGGTGAAAGTTCAATGGTAGGCAGCGGCCTTGGGGATGCCTTCAGAAACACCGTCAACACAATTTCTTCACCCACTTGGACAGGCCGCCATTGGTACCACGCGGCGAGTTGCGACAGCACCAGCAGCATCGGCACCGTGAGAACCACGATCGGCAAGAGGGAATGCCACAACAGGCGTAGTCCCTGGACCAACATCGTGGCTTGCTCACGCAGACAAACGCGCATGTCATCTCGAAAGAGCGAGACCGCAAAGAGATTCGCCTGCAACTGACGACGCGTGTGACGTATGGCCTCGGGTCGCGTGGTGTAGCGGAAACAGAGCAGCATGAGTGCCCCGCTCACCATCGCAATGACGGTGAGCGATAGCCACGCGGGTAGCCAGGCGATGCCCGCGAACCCCACGCGACCCACCCAGTTCCCATACGGGTTGAGGGCGATGAACAACTCTGTCAACGTGCGGCTCATTCGAGGTAACCCAACCCGCGCAGTTGATCCGCGACCTGACTCTCGGCCTCATCCAGTCCCTGCCGTTGCAATTCCTGTTCAATGCAGTGAGCCACGAATTCATCGAGACTGCTGTAGCCGAGCGTATCAACCGCCCGCTGAGCCCGTTCCCGCAGTTCGTCGGAGATCGTCAATTTACTGGCCATAATTTTCCTTAGAGCATGTTTTCAAATGGAGAGCGAGTGATTGCGGAAAGCAGAAGGCGGAAAGCAGAAAGCCAGAACTCTGCTGGTTTTCCCCTCTCTGGCTGTCCGCTTTCTGCTTTTGGCTTTCCGCTGGAACGATTTGAAAACAGGTCCTTAGTGCGAAGACTTAAGACTGAAAGAGATTCCGACCGGTCATGGTGCTGGGTGTGGTCAGTCCGAACAAAGCCAGAATCGACGGTGCCAAGTCGATCAAAGTCGGTGCGGTTTGCTGGAGCGGTTGATTGCAACACAACAACCCAGGGACTTCGGAGGCGTCGCAACAATGATCGGCCGACCACGCGGAATCGTTATCGAGCAGTACATCCTCGGTGAGATCGCCCAGACAGGTGGCCCACGACGCACGATACCCTCGGGCATATCCGATGATGAGATCGGGCGCGAGTACCGTCGCCTGACCCGAGTAAACCTCATCAGCACGATAGACCTTGCGTATCACCGGCTGACCATTGAAATCGCGCACGCCTTCGAGACCCTGAATCAATTCCTGTAGCAGCGCTTCGGTCTCGTCGCCGGGTTCAACGATGCCATCGCGTTCGCGACCCTTAAGGTTCAAGTAGAGCCCGTTGATGCCGAGACCATACGCCACCGTTTGCGACCAGTCACAATTCTGCATGATGGACGTGCAATCGGTCGGGCCGAGATAGCCAAGATCGCGCAGCCACGAGTTGAGGTTGAACTGCCGGCCAAAGTTCGAGAAGCCGTGATCGCTCATCACCACAATCGTGGCTTTGTCGCCATAACGGTCGTACAGATCGCCAATGACCTGATCGAGCTTTTGATACAGGCGTTGCACATGTTCGTAAAAATGGACCGTTTCCGCCGGTGCCCGGAGGGGGTGCGGATCGTCGGAGTCCCACCAGAACATATGCGATTGCAGGTCGCTGCTTGAGAAGTAGAAAAACAGCAACCCGTCTTCGTAATGATTGACGGCATACTCGAACAGGGCGAGGCGTTCTTCCAGCACCTGTTGCGTCTGTCGGACGTAGTCGTCATCCGTAAACACCCCGTTGGAGCGGGCCTTGTGGTCTTCCTGAAACCCTGTCGTCGCGAACAAACCCAGTTCCTGCGAGATCTCGGTCGCAAAAGTTTTCGGCTCCGAGATGCTGACCGCAGGGGCCGACGGATCGATATTCACCGGCGACACATACAGCCGAAAGTTGGGTTGCACTTCCTGCACGAAGAACCGTGCCACGCCGGTGACCTGCTGGCTGGGCATGGGACTGGGAGTGCTAAGGGTAAACGGAAGTTGCACCCAGGGACTCCAGTCACCCGCTTTGAGCGGAATCCTTCGCGATCCCAGATCGATGACCACCGAGTTCGCCGCCCGATCACGATAGACCCGCAATCGGCAGGTGACCGCCTGGGGCTCTCGCAGCAGGGAATTCTCGGGACCAACGAGGTCGATCGTTGCGGCCTCGCGATCGAAGACCACACGCGAACGGCGGCCGCCCCCTTCTTCCAGGCCAGTCTCGGGGACATCTTCCGCAAAGTACTGGTAGGTCCCATACGAACCGAGCAGGTCGGGAGTCCCCATGCCACTCAGACAGCGATGATGTCCATACTGCGAGGGTGACGGCGGATAGTTCGAGGGCAGATCGTAGAACGTCGTCGGAATGCCTTGCGCATCCAGATAGTCCCAGAAAGGAACACCCTGACGCTTCAACACGGTCTCGGCCGGACGATGGTTGAAGGGCCAGAAATCGAGTTGCAACCGATGATCGCCCCAGTTCCAGCCCCCTTCTGCAGGCAAGGTCTCTGCAGCCGAAAAGAAGGGGGCACATTGCTGCTCGGGATGACGATGAATGAAATCGAACAGTCCATGCGAACCCGGTCCGGCCCCGTTGATGAAGCTGGCCCAGGCCACGGGACTTTGCGGCGGGATCGACGTCCCCAGCGGACTGAAAGTTCCCTGGCGACTCATCTTCGACAGGTTCGGCAAACGACCTGCTCGCATCATTCGGGCGGTGAGCTTCGGGTCCATGCCATCGATGCCGATGACGATCACCTTTTTGCCCAGGCTACGCGAGGCCCGTTGACCACGACCAATCCAATAGGCCGATCCGCTGGCACCGAGCGCGGCCAGACTGCCGATCCCCGCCGTCATGAGGAATTTGCGGCGCGACGAAGTGTTACCAGCAACCGGTGTTAGTTGATCCGTCATGTCAGGTCACATCCTGCATGACGCGCAGTTCCGGCGGTGCGGTCACAGTCGCCGCTGCTCCCACGTCGAGAGCCCGACCATCCATGTAATCGGGAACGGGTACACCGAGTAACGTCAGAATCGTGGGGGCCATATCGATCAGCCGCGGCTGCTCCTCTGCGATTTGCCGGTTGCAGAAGAGCACGCCGGGGACGACCGAGGGATCGACGCAATGGTCGCCGCTCCAGGCCTTGGTGTTATCAGAGAAGATGGTCCGGGCCGTCTTGCCATTCGCGGAATCCCACGACACGCGATACCCCTCGTCATAACCGACAATGAGATCGGGAGCGGCATCTTTATAGGGACCACGATAGGCTTTGGCGGCTCGATAGACCTTGCGAATCGCGGGGCAGTGAGACTGCGGGTCGGTCAGACGGCCCAGCTTGCGGGCCAAGTCTTCCGCCAGTTGTTCCGCCTCGGCTCCCGACTCCACGGTTCCCTGACTGAAACGATCCTTGCGATTGAGAAAAATCCCCGTCAGGCCGATGCAAAAGGCCCGCGTTCGCGACCAATCAATGCCAGCGAGATACTCTTCGCCGCGGCGTGCGTCATCAACAACCAGGTAGCCTTCCTGCTCCAGCCAGCGATTGAGATCAACACCGCGACGAAAGGTATTAAAGCCATGATCCGAGAGGACCATGAGGATGGTATCGGGCTGTTGACAGCGCGTCATGGTGCGGCCGACAAGATCATCCATGCGGCGATAGAGGTTCACGATCACAGCTTCTTGCGCAGGGAGCAGGACAGCGGGGCGGGCCGGATGATCGGGATCGTGATACCGCCAGAACATGTGCTGCATGCGGTCAGTCCCGTCAAACACACAGACCACCAGTCCCTGTGAGACTTGGCTGAGTCCATCGAAGAACATCGTTTCGCGTTCGAGGTCGGTGTCGAGGCACTGCTGAAAAAAGACCTGATCGTGCAGCACCTGTTCGCTGAGGCCGGTGGTATCTTCCGCCAGTCCCAAAGTGGCGTAGGGCCCCTGCCGTTTGGCGAGGTAATTGGGATAGAGTTGCGGGTATCCGATGGGCAGCACAGGCTGTTCCGGGTCGATGTTGATGGGCGTGATGTACAGCTCAAAATGGGGTGCGGTGGACATCAGCAGAAACCGGCAGATCCCCCGCACGGAAGACCACCAGCCCCAGCGGAACCGCAGGCTGATCCACGCGCTGTACTCGCCCACCGTCAGTTCGATGGTCTGTCCATCCACTTCCAGGAGCGCACGCGGGTGGTCTTGCAACCGGATCGTGAAGCGTACTTGCAACGGTGCCGCGGTTGGATCTTGGGGATGTTCCGGGCCGATGAGGACCGCCCGCACAACACCGTTCACGACGGTCACGGTCGAGCGATAGTCTTTCGCGGTCTCACCCGCAGCGACAGGGCGTGATGTGTAGTGCGAGAAGGTGCCTTGCGTGCCACGCAAATCGGGGACGCACATCGCCGAGAGTTGCACGCCGCGGAGTTTTTCGGGCGGAAAAGTAATGGGCACTCTCAGGATGGCGCTGAAGACACCATACTCGCTGAGGATGCTCCAGAAGGGCTGGCTTTTGCGGAGCAGTCGCACCACCGGTCGGGTGAAAGTCCACGACCAGGGCCCGCACTTCCAAGTCCGTTTGGTTGATTGAATTTCGACGGAACTGAGCTTCGGTCGATAGGTTTGTGGGTCAGGCGTAATGAAGTCGTAGATATTGTGCTTGCCGGGATTCACCCCGGTTTGAAAAGTCGACCACGCGACGGGTGAGATGGGTGGCAGTGTGCTACCCAGCGAACGAAAGCTGCCTTGCGCTTGCAGTCGGGCGAGGTTGGGCAACTCACCACGGGCCAGCAGATCGCTGGTGACGCGATAATCGAGGCCATCGAGACCCAGCACCACCACCCGCTTGGCTTGCGGCGGAAATGGCACACGCTTGCGGGTTAGCTTCCGAAGCAGGTAACGGAACGGCCACAGCAACAGCATCAACACCGCGGAGACCACCGCCAGAAAGACCGCGAGAAACGACCCGGCGATCGCAAACCCGGCACCCGGCCCGATATAAGCCTGGGCAGGAGCCGGCAGGACCAGCACCGCGGCTGCGATCAGCATTCCGTTACGCAGCACGCGGCACATGAGTGAGATCCTTTGGTGACATTTTTTCGTCGACAAACGCCGGTCAAGAGCCAGAGGGAAACAGCAGGCAGGTGTGAGGGTCAGAGAGTCACGGGGTATGAGGGACGTCACACCCTCACACCCTCACACCCTCACACCCTCACACCCTCACACCGCATCTCCAAGCCTGCAACTTTTCCGCCTTCCGCCTTCCACCTTCCCCGTTACGGTCGCAGCGGCCCCTCAGCGGCCTCAACTTCCGCCAGCGGTTTTCCCGGTGTCATGGTCTTGCCCACAAAGGCGGGATAACTGGTGGCGTAGCGATAGCTGCGGAACAAACCACCAGGGCCACCCCCTGGTCCTCCGGGTCCACCGCCAGGACCACTTGGTCCACCGCCCGGAAACCCGCCCGGACCGCCACGACCTGCTTGAGGAGGGAATCCATTCGCAGGCCCTGGTCCCCCGGCAGGGCTGTTACCGGGCGGGCCATTGCCGGGAGGGGGTCCGAATCCGGGCGGGCCATTACCGGGAACCAGCGGCCCCTGCATCAACCGTCGGGCTTGTTCGTCGGTGAGCAGGGTGGCCAGATGCAAGTCGACATCATCCTGTAGGGCTTTCAGTTCACGCAGTTGCTCGCCGGTCAATTTCAGACGTGTCTTATCTGCGCCGGAAAAAAGTTCACCAGGCTGAGGCAGCCGGCGAAAGTCCAAGGGCTGGGGTTCCTGCCACGCGATTTCCTGCTCGTCGGATAGCAACTTTTTCAGCTTTTCGTCGACATCGGCCTGAATCTTGACCAGTTCCGCACGCTGGTCTGCCTGCAAGCGGATCAGGAACTGCAACGGTTCCGCGAGCACCGTGCCACTGCGCGGTGGACCAAACATGCCGCGTGATCCGCCAGGGCCACCGAATCCACCACGATTCGAGCTGACGAATTCCCACATCATCGCGCCTTTGGGGGTCACCTCAAACACGCGACCCGATGTCCCTTCGCAGATGAGGGTGTTCCCATTCTCCAGGCGATGTGCTCCGGATATTACCATCGAGAAGAACGACGTTTTGTCGGACGCGGCGTAACTCCACACAGCCTCTTTCGGAGGGTAGGTTCGACCATTCCGGGCATAGTTGCCGTTGTCGTAGTGCCGGGGCATCACCAGTTCATCGACCGTCGAATAGTTCTGGCCATCCGGGCGGTTGCCGCCGTTGTTATAGATCAGCACATGACCGGCCCCCGGCAATCCCTCGGCGATCCAGTGGGCATTGTGCTGCTGAAAGAGCTTCTGGTCGGCGACGGTACCGGCGCGATAGGCCCGCGGGTTGCCCCAGCGGTAGAGCAGGTCGCCCCCTTTGTTGGAGCGGCCTCCCTTGTGTCCCATAGCCTCCTCGGTGGTACCACTGTGATCGATGATCCAGATTTCGCTGAACCCATGCACGCTGAGCATGATCTGATCGAGTTTTTCGTTGTAAGCCACGGCGTTGATGTGCGTCCAATCGCCACCCATACCACCTGGGCCACCTGGGCCATTCCGTCCGGGACCGTCACCGAAGCCGGGGCCATGCGGGCTATCATTCGGCCCACCCTGTCCCGCGTTCGGACCACCGGGCCCATTTCGTCCAGCACCAAACCCGGGCTGTCCGGGGCCGTTCCTGAACGGGCCCGTGCCCTGTGAGTTCGCGGAGGCAGGTCCGCCGGGGTTACCGTTCGGACCAGCATTCGGGTTCCCGCCGATCGTGGGGCCGCCGACATAACCCAGCGATCGCAACTTGGCCAGATCTTCCGGCCGGGCCAGCATGGCATCGAAGCTGCGGTCACCAAAATTGATGTCCACCAGTTCGGGATGCTGGGCCACGCGACCGAAGTTGCCCTGATCCTTGTCGTAATCCTGAATCAGATGGTCCCAGACGTGCCATTCCCACACGATTTCGCCCGACGTTGGCCCCGTCGGTTTCACTTCCAGAATGGCATCGGCGATCAAATGTTCGCCCAATCCGTTGGGACGGCGACCCGCCGCGACCGCTTCCGCCTTGGTCACTTTCTCGGAAACAATCATCAGGATGTTGCCGTTCGGCATCCGCGTGATGTCGTGATGGGGCATCTGGCGTTCATTGTAAAACTTGAAGTCCCACACCAGATTGCCGTCCCAGTCGAACTCCTGAATGCGTCCGCCGCCGCCCGGCCCGAACTGTGTTTGCTCTTCGGGAGGTAACGCACCCGGTCTCAGGAGATGGCCATTCTCCAGCAGATACGCCGATAACGCCGGACGACACCCGCAGTTCCAAGTGTGAACCACGCGGCCTTCCAGATCGATGAGATACGCCTTGTCCGAATTGAGTGGCGAGATGAGGGTGTAACCGGCCCATGCCCCGGGCTGATGGACATGCACTCCGGGCTTGCGCTCCGGGGGAGCAGGACCACGATCGGGAGGGCCGGGGCGATTCCCCGGCGGCCCGTCTTGGGCCGTCACCAGGACCGCAGGCATAACCAGCAGCAAGCCCACGACAGCGACGAATCCGATCACCACGGCGCGCGAACGGGTTCGACACGCAGCAGTCATCACAGCGAGCAGACGCGGCACCATGCGAAATCTCCGGATTGGGCTCGGCGATGCGAAGCGGCCGAATGTGGCGGCCTCACAGCACCATGCGAAATCCCGTCGCAAGTCGGGCCAGATTTTTTGAATTACTGATCCGCGTCGAAGTAGCTAAAGTTTGGCGAGCGGGGGGAGGTGACTCCCCTTGGTGATTCTTGTGGCCAACGGGAATTCCATCACCGAGGGGACTTACGTCCCCTCGCTCGCCTTGAGTCACTTCCGCGCGTGTCAGTGCGGAGCCACTTCGCTCAACGATTTCGGTTACCGATGAGCGTCGGCCAGCGGATTCGTGAGGTGCAACTGCGAGCGGGCGCGGGCCTCTACTGCCTGCAAGCGCGGATCGAGCGGCGGTTCGCGACCGGTGATCAACAGGGTCGCTTGGCGATGCCAGACCAGAAACTCCAGCCAGACCGGCCAAGGCCACGGAGTCTGTCCCATCGATTGCGCCAACCATTGGTCGATCTGCTGGCTGCGGAATTCATCCACCCGCTTCAGAGTTTCGCGGGCTTCGGCTGTCTGGCCTTGTTGAAATTGTGCGATGGCCAGCGTCGGACGCATCCAGTCGCGATAGCTCTCGAACATCGGTCCCAGGTCGCTCGAGAAATCGCGTTGCAAGTGTTTCAGTGCCACGGTCGAGTCGCCACGTCGCAAGGCCAGTTGCACATTCAAGGCGTGATCGAACACCAAGGGACCAGGACCGCCGGGGCCACCTGGACCGCCAGGGCCCATGCCAGGACCGGGGCCACCCAGCGGTAAGCCCATCCGGAATAATGGCTCGTGGCGCGGACCATTGCCGTGAACTTCCGGCTGAAGCGGTGGCTCTTTGCGGAACGGGGGGGGACCATCCAACACGTCGCGATGGAAGCCCAGATCGGGGGTCGGCGTCGGCTGGAATTCGGCCAGCATCTGCTGCAACGACTCCAGCGGATACGGTGAATCGGGAGCAATCAGACAACTCCGAATCGCGGTCATCGCGACAAAGGGGTCGGGGCTCTTGCCCACCTGTTCACAGAATTTGATTGTCAACTGTTGATAGCGCTGCGTGTCGCCGGTGGCATAAAACAGCACCGGCACGCCGGCCCAGGTGGGACCGTTGGGAGTCGATCCCAGATCGAGCGCGCGGGCATAGTCCGCCGCGGCCTCCTGCCATAATCCCAACCGCGCCAGGAGTTGTCCGCGGCCCGACCAAACCAGCGCATGTTCCGGCTGCAACTCTCCCGCACGTTGATACTCTGCGGCCGCCAGCGTCCATTGCTGTTCGTCGAGGTAGCCCCGCGCGCGATCAATCAGGACATTGGATTCTTTCAACCGATTGGCAAACTCGACCGCATCCTCTCGCAGTTTCTCCACCACATTCCGCGCTTCCATCGCCCGCAACGCCAGGATCGTGCTGACCGTGGTCCCGGCGATCAGCGAGGCCAGCACCATCGCTCCCGCAGTGAACATCAGCTTGTTTCGCCGGGCAAACTTCCTGAAGCGATACGCCTGCGACGGTGGTCGGGCTTCGATCGGCTCCTCGTTCAAATACCGCCGCAAATCGGCCGCGAACTCCGCGGCCGAGGCATAGCGATGACGACGATCTTTCTCCAGGGACTTCATCACGATGCGATCGAGATCGCCTTGCAGCTGACTGGTGAGTTGCCGTCCATCCAAGCCCCGCTGCTGCGACACCGTCGCGAGATTCGCACCCAATGTTGATGATTTGCTGCTGGGTGTCGGCGGTTGCTCTTCACATAAAATCCGCCGCAACTCCGCGTATGATGCCGCCGCCAGTCGCCGGGAATCAAACGGTGTGGTCCCCGTCAGCAACTCGTACAGCACCACTCCCAGCGAATAGATATCACTGCGGGTATCAACATCGAGACCGCTCATCTCCGCCTGTTCCGGACTCATGTACAAAGGCGTGCCCACGAGTTGCGCAAAGCGGGTGTAAATGGTACGTTCGGTCAAGGTGGGTCCGATGGCTTTCGCTACGCCAAAGTCGATCACCTTGGCCACAGGCAGACCGTCGTGCAAGGTCACCATCACATTCGAGGGCTTGATGTCGCGGTGAATGATCCCTTTCTGATGCGCATGCTGAATGGCATGGCAGACATCAATAAACAATTGGGTACGATCACGCAGCGAGAGCACCGCACGATCGCAGAATTCGGTGATCGGAATCCCACGCACCAGTTCCATGACGAAATACGGACGCCCCGAAGCCGTCGCACCGGCATCCAGCACTTGCGCAATGTGCGGATGGTCCATCAACGCCAGCGCCTGCCGCTCGGCCTCAAAGCGGGCGATCACCTCGCGGGTATCCATGCCCGGTTTGATCACTTTCAGGGCGACCTTCCGCTTGAGCGGTGCCGTCTGCGCCGCCACGAAGACCAGCCCGAAACCCCCTTCGCCAATTTGCTCCATCAACCGATACGGACCAATGACCGTTCCTGGTTGCTCAAGAATCTGGGAAGCCGTGAATGCCGGACCATCCGGCGATTGGACAGCCCGTTGCAACCCCGCCCGAGCCGATTCAATCACCGCTGGCGGACGATCCAGGAATTCATGGTTCTGATCGTGTGCGAACAGCAGCGCTGCAATGCGGTCGTGCAACGCAGGCTGATCCTGGCAGGCCCGATCAACGTAGACAGCCCGTTCCACGGGCGACTCGAAATCGAGGGCCGATAGAAAGATCTGCATCTCGGGATCATCAACCGCCACAATGGTGACTCACAGGGCCATAGCCTCGTTTAATCTGAGTGGATGCAATGGCCAGCAGAGAGACGAGAGACCAGAGTCAAGAGCCAGAAACTCACATTCCACCCAGTCATTTTGTTGGGCTCTCGACTCTCGTCTCTGGACTCTGGACCACACAAGGGCCGCCGAAATTGAAAAAAGCGATGACCCCGAGGTGACTCAGGCTTGCGGTAGCGAGCGGTATGCCAACGTTACTCGTACATGCGAGAGACGGGTGTCTCTGGGGCCATTCCATTGACAGATTTCCGGAAGAATGTCAGAAAGTTGACATCTCACGTACTAGCCAAGCTCGGGCAAAACTCCAGTGACGTTTCACCGTCCGTTCCGAAAGATCCATTGCCGTCGCCACTTCGGACACATTCAGCCCGGCGAAATAACGCAATTTGACCAAAGCCGCCAATTCGGGATGCACCACTTCCAACCGCTGCAAGGCGGTATCGAGAGCCAGAAGCGACTCATCATCGCACGCTTCCACCGTCGCCATGTCCTCGGAAAACGGCAGCTTCTGACGTCCGCCTCCATGCTTCTCCGTTTGCTTACGCCGGGCATCTTCGATCAGAATCCGCCGCATCGCCTCGGCGGCTGCCGCAAAAAAGTGTCCGCGATTCTCCCACAGTTCGCCCTCACCCTGGGCCATCAGCCGGACGAAAGCCTCATGCACCAAGGCGGTGGGTTGCAGGGTTTTCCCGGGCGATTCCTGACGCATGCGCTGAGCCGCCAACCGACGCAATTCCTCGTACACCAGTGGCAAAATGTCCCCCGCGGAAAATCGCTCGTGGTGCTCATTCAACCAACGCGTAATTTCCGGCAATACTGGCGAGTCTTCAGTCATTCACGTCCCAGGAATCCAAATGCGCAGGCAACCCCAGCCTGCGTAATAACCCGGAGTTGGCCAGAAATTCAACACTCAAAGGCACGCAACAGGCTGACCGACGGCGATAATTCCGCAAGATTCCCGAGCCTGCCCCATGTCCTGACCAGCAGGGCGCCGTTGGGACACCAACGCAAATGAGCTTCAGCCTCAGAAGCCCTGCTGTTGAGGCCAACCCCGAAGTGATCGCAGTACCTATCGAACAGCTACGGCGACTCTCCCCGTTCATCCCACTTTCACCGACCGCAGTTTCTGAGCCAGCGTTTCTTGAATGGCAGACGAGTCTCGGAGCCTGGCTTCCAGCATTTCGCGGGCAAGATCGATGGGGAGGCACTCCGAAAACTTCAGCCCCTCAATGGCTCGGTCGTCGATCGCGGAATGAAAAGTTTCGACCGAGCGTGCCCTCAACTCATCGATGGCATGGCGCAAGTCTTCAAATTGAGTCGACGATACGAAGGTCAACGCAAAGCTGTCATGTTCGACCTGGCTGGTCGTCAACTGTGCCATCTCGTGGGCCAATGCCGCGTTGGCGCGACTGCCGGAGAAAGTCCACCAGGTCGTTGTTCCGTCCGTCTCGGCAAGAGCAACAGTGTTTTCGACTTCAAGCCACGGGAACTGAGAGCGTGTGGTACGGATCTGCTCTTGAGCTCGTCGAGACCAGCCTTCCGCAATCGAATCGCTTGCCAGCACTCGTTTAATCGACTGGGTCAGTTGATAACCAAGGCCTCCAGCCGCGCCCTTCCAACGGCTACGTCCTTTCTGATCGGTGGCTTCGACATAAGCGATTCGCCGCTGCCAATCGATGTGATTCACCAGCCAGCTGCGGCCACCCAACAGCAAAACCCGCGGGCCGTCCTGTTTCCCGAGGAATGTCGTCTCATCGACATAGCCGAGTTCCTGCCTGCCATGCAGCACGGAAAACAAGGGCGGGGACATGAATACCGAAAACAGTTCCAGGAAATTCCGGCGACCGTAGGAGTCTTCCCCCGCCCGACCCAGCCACAGAATTCCCTCGTCATCGAACAGAATCTCTTTGGTCAACATCCATTCGACGAGTTGCTCACGAATTGAGACCGGGATCTCTGCGAAACCTGGAACGCCCTGAACCCATTGGAACCAATCGTGCCTGCCGATTCCTGATTCCTGCAGCGCTAATGCCATGAGTTGCTGCGAAAGGATGTGGCATGGGAGCGGCGGGGGAGCAATGGGTTCGATAAACCCCTGAGACCAAAGATCAATCAGGCCCGCCGCGTGGATCAACGAGTCCTCTTTGGTCGCGAGGAACAGGCAGTTGCGAGTCGTGCCTGCACGACGACCTGTCCGCCCCATGCGCTGAAGAAAGCTCGAAACCGTTCGTGGTGAATCGATCTGAATCACTCGATCGAGGTTCCCAACGTCGATACCAAGTTCCAGAACACTGGTGGCGACGATGACACAATCGTCGCGCGATGTGAATGCTTCCTCGGCCTGGTGGCGTTGCTCGGGACTCAGCGAACTGTGTGTGACAAAGGTCACCACGTCCAATGCACGGAGTGCTGTTCCCAGCTGTTCTGCCTGAGAGCGGCTATCAACAAAGACCAATCGCTTCTCGCCACGATGCAATCGCGAAATTACAACGGCCGCGTTGGGGAGGGAACCCACATAGTCCAGCGCCACATCGGCCGGACTGGCTGTTTCCCTGGGCGGCAGAAAGACGTGTCGTGGTCCGAGACACGATCCGGCTAGCCAGTCAACCAGCGTGTCCGGGTTTCCAACCGTCGCAGACAGGCCGATTCGTTGCATTTCGCGGCCAGCCAGCCGCGAGATGCGTTCCAGAACTGCCAGCAGATGCCAACCGCGATCGTCGCCCGCGAACGCATGAATTTCATCGATGATGACGACTCGAAGATTGCCGAGCAGCGTTTTGGCGTCAACATTCTGCGATACCAGCATGACTTCCAGCGACTCGGGTGTCGTCAGCAGGCAATCGGGGGGATTGCGCTGCATGCGTTTGCGGGTAGATTGTTTCACATCGCCGTGCCAGATGTCTGATCGTCGTCCAAGCAGCGTGCAGTATTTCTGAAGCCGCAAATCGAGGTTGTTCAACAAGGCTTTGATGGGGCAAATATACAGCACACTAAGTCCTGTCCATCCCTCTGACAACATGCGGGACAGCGTTGGAAACAGCGCCGCCTCGGTCTTGCCGCCGGCTGTGGGAGCCAGCACGATAAGATGCTGGCCTTCGAGAATCCGTGGAATGACGGCATCCTGAAAGGGCCGCAGATCTCGCCAACCGAGACTGTTGACGATGTGGTGCTGCAGAGCGGGATGCAATTGGTCAAAGCCGTTCACAGGTCCAACTCGATTTCGTCGACATCCCCGGCCCCCATCGCTTGCCGTTCAACGGCCTTGAGTTCGACGTCCGAGATGGTGAGTGCATAGTCATTTTGCGGGTCGAAGTCAGGGTGCAGATCAATGCGATCCAGAATGTCTGCCACGAGTTTCTTGAGAAAAATGCGGGGAGCGACGCCCACTTTACCGCCGAGTTTACCAGCCACGGCTTCCGCCAGTTGGCGAACATACCGATCATCGCAGCGCTGTTTGATACGGTCGGAAACCTTGCTGTGTTCCTGGAAGATGTCACGCACTTTGCAGCCCACCAGACACAGCCTTTCCAGATCGAAGGCAGGCAACCGGATCTGTACGGCGCGGGGGTTGTCAAAACGAACATCCGTCTTGAAATCGACATGCAGACGCTGTGCGAGCGGCTCCAGTCGGCCAATTCCCTGAGGTCCATCAAAGAATGCAGGCGTGCCTGTGATCAGCAGATACAGTCCCGGAAACCGCCCAGAATCGACTTCGTCAATCAGCTGACGCAAGGCATTCAAACTCTTATCACGAACGTCACTGCGGACGCGCTGTATGGTTTCCACTTCATCCAGAACCAACAGTAAGCCAGCATGCCCTGAGTCTCGCAGAACCGTGAGGACTCCCTGAAGGAAACTCAACGCCCCGTAGTGATCAATGTCGCCTTTGACTCCGGCGAAACGCTTCGCGTTCGCGGCGACATTCGGCTGCCCAGCCAACCAGGCCAGAATCCCATCGGCCGTCGCCTGGTCTCCATCTCCGTGTGCTTGCCGATAACCGCGCAATGCGGCGCTGAACATGGGAGCCGCTTCGGATACCTTGGCAAGTCGTTGTTCCAGCAGTTCGTTCGTTCGAGCAAGTAACCTGGCTTCGTCGTTGGCGTCGATGGCTCCTTCGGCCAGGACATCCTCTTCCAACGTGTAGAACCAGCCGTCCACGATGTTCCTCAGTGCCCCTTGAGACGTGTCAGCGGTAGCAAGCCGTTCCGTCAGTCGGCGGTAGACCGTCTCCAGGCGATGCAACGGAGTTTCTGTTTCGGAGACCTGAACTTCTGATGTGGCGAATCCCAGCTTTCGGGCCCGGTCGCCCAACCACCGCGAAAAGAACGTTTTTCCGCAACCATATTCGCCTCTGACAGCTTTGAAGACGCTGCCGCTGGCGCTGACTTTTGTGAGCTCCTCATCGAGTGCTGATTCGCAGCGTTCGAGCCCGACAGCAAAGGCGTCCAGACTGCTCCGTGGCACCGTGCCGCGACGCAGTGCGTCGATGATTTCCTGCTTTCTTTGCGGGCTGATCGTCATCGGGGCCTCTTACACCAGGTCAAATTGCCGACAAAGCAGGTGTCTGTCCAGTTCAACCGTGTCTGAGGCAACGTCGCGTGTGAGAACCGCATAGCCGTCGACGTTCAAAACACGCTGAGCAATCGCCAACAGCCCGCGCAGCCGCATGGGAGAGAGTTGCATCGCCCGTGCCAGCGCAGGCGATGTCAACTTGCCTCCTCGTTCATCAATCGCAATCAACAGTCGCGCCATGACTTCATTCGCTGGGACTGCACGGCCCCCCAGCCGTTTCTGTTCATCAAAGACGGGCGACGCGAGCAGCGCCGCAATCCATTCCGGTACGGCGACAGCAGGGGCAGGCGCGACCGAAACGGCTGGCTCCAAAGCAGGTTCATCGTCCCATATAAACAGCACGCCCGCAGGCTTTTCCTTTGGTTTCTGCGGCTTCAGTTTCTGCGGCAAGTTTCCAGCACCACCAATGGGACACCCCGCAGCATCCCACCAAGGCGGGAGGTCGACGGTTGCTTCCACCCAGCCATGGGGAAAGTCGTTGCTGCCGTGCAACACGGCGATGGGAATGACCATCTCTTGCGGAGACACACCCCCGTGGTAACCATTCTTCTTGATGCCATAGCGGACTCGTTCCGTCCAGGGCGCGATAAGCGTCTTGGATACCGGCAGCATGACTCGCGGGCCTGTGATGCGAAGCTCTCCGTCTGCCGGATTTCCTGCATCCATTCGCCAACGCTCACCTCCTTCGCAGACCTGGCCCTGGGCATGACAGTCAAGGATATGACCGTGATCACTGACCATCACGACGGTTCGCCCGGCCGACTTCGCTTCGTGCAGCAGCACCGGCAAGACTTTGATCTCGTCGCGAGACCAATGCGTATCGATCTGCTCTCCCTTCAGCAAATGGTCGTCGACGGCATTGACAACCACACCGACGATTTTCCGACGAGACGAACTGATTTCCCGGCGGATGTCGGCCGCCAGACTGGCATCATCTGACTCGTGGAGGGCTGCCTTGTGAAACAGAACGGGTGGGAAACCACTTCGGCAGGTCTTTAGAAGAGCAGGATGTTCAGCGAATCCGACTTTCTCGATGGCAGAATTGCCTTGCGATAACCTTCCGCAAAGCAAACTGGTTCGAGACACCTCGGTGACGCTGGGCACGGTCGCCAACGCAGGACGCAGTCCAACGCCTGCCTCTGCCAAAAGCACCCAGTCGTGCCCCAGCACGTCGGCCATCAGTTCGTGGAATACGGCGACGCTCATGCCATCAAGCACAATCACCAGCACGGGCTTGTGAGTGGCAATCGGTGCCACAATACGATCCAGGATTTGTTCCACAGGAACGATTGTGGCATCGGTCGTCTGGGATGCGGTCCATGCCTGCAACAGGTCTGCAAAGCGATGGGATTCCCCTTCCCGGATATTCGTGACCTTCTCGAAGAGTTGGGCGTAGGCTTCAGACAATTCGCGAACCGGATCTCCCGAACGCAGGGTGAGTCGTGCCCAGTCAACAAACCCACCTTCTGCAAGATACTGACAAGCCGCCTCCGACAGAGATTTCGCGTCAGCGGTACCATCTCGTTCCGTCATCCACCGCACAAGCCGAATCGCCATGTCGACACGCTCAAGTCGCCGCCGCTCCCGACTATGTCGGTCATGCTGAGAGATCGACTGACGGATCTCAAGAAGTGTGCTGAGGCTCTTAGTGCATTGCGACAAAACCTCTGCGGAATCGACCCGTTCACTGCAACTACGACGATTTCCGAGTTCCGCAACCGGTTTTGTCGGTTGGCTCTTAGTGCATTCCGACAACGACTCTGCAAGCTGTTTGCCAAATTGCGAAAATCGAAGATCAAATCCCAGCGGTGATGTATCGCTGAGAAGTGCGTGCGATTCTGCTCCGAGTTCTCGCAGGATCTCGTCGGTTCGTTGCAGTAACTGCTGCTTAAGCCTGTGATCAATCCGTTGCAGTCGCACCACTTCCGTCGCGGATGCGGCCCAACGGTCAATGACAGCGGCGGCCGGCGAATTGCCGCCGAGAAACCGTTCCTCCAACTTGCCAGCGGCCTTTTCCAATTGGCCTTTGGCCTGTGGATGAAACACGACGCCCGCAGCCAAGCCAATGGGCAAGGCATCGGGCCGTTCGTTATGGGCCACGCAATGCAGCACCGTGGCAACCGTCGGGCCGGCTGACATGACGAGCCAATCGACCGCCGCTTCACGAAACACGGCCGGAGTGGCACGGAACCTGGCGACATTTCCGGAATCGGCGGACCACTTGAGCAGTGCCAACAGGTCCGGACATCCCGCGTCCAAGCCGATAACTCGGTTGAGCAGAATTGACCAAACGGTCTCGGCATCCAGGAAACCGCTAGCCACGGGTGGAAACCCCTCGGTCGGGGTCAACTCCATGAGCGTTTCGGCGATCCATAAATGGCGCGTGATCCGCGGGTCAATCGTCCGCGTCTGAAACAAGGCTTTGACGATCTGCCAGCTATCCAGGGGAACGAGTTTGCGAGGCTTCAGGCGGACAAGGATGTCATCTCCGATTTCGTGCTCATCCAGGTTTGTGATCAGAACGGTCGTGACGCCTTCGCCGGCTTCACGCAGTGCCAGCCGCATGGCAAGTGGTGAGTCACATTGATGAATGAGATAGGTTTCCGTGCCATCGACCTGTCGGGTGTTGCCAGTCCATTTTGCCTGGGCGCGAATGGCCACATTCTGGACATTCGGGATCTTCTTCCGGATCGCGGCCAGTTGGGCTTTGATTTGTCGAAATGTCGGCGCGGCGTGTGTCAAGACGCACCTCCACTCGCTTCAATCAGCCAACTCACATTCAGCCGAATGGCCTGTCCCTGTTCGAGTTGCTGATCCAGATCCGTCAGGAGTCGCTGGGCAGCAGAGAGTGTCAGATTCTGGCGAGAATCGCTGGCGACGACTCGCCGTTTGGACTCGGGGGGCTGTGTCTCTGGAGGCGTCTGCGGTGTCGTTACAGCAGCCCCTGGAACTGCGTCCTTTGGAGTTGGAGTTGAAGTTTCTGTGAGGAGGCGAACGGCCTTGAGTTGGGCCTCCTTCAATGCGGGCCCGAGCGCCAGGACATGCTCGTCGGCTTCCAACGCCTGTCGCACCGACGCACGAATCGAAGTCGCTAATGTGTGTCGCGCGTCGGCGAGCTTCCCAATGGCATCGAAGATCTCCCAGTTCGTACCGTCAACAATGCCCGTCAACTGGGCGGCTTTGCTGAAGCATTCGCCCATAGCCGCCTCTGTCGTGGCCACTGTCGCCGTTGCCAGCCTGCTGACGACTTGGGAGGTCTCGCAGGCATTCAGACGTTCGACCAACGCCTGCGTTGCGGACGCTGTCTTCCAGCGGTCTGCCTGGTTTGGCTCGATGCCCTGTTTGGCCATGCGGTCTTTTAAACGTTCGCACAACGACTGACAGGCCGCACGGGAATCGGTCGCCTTCTTCTTGAGGGTACTCGAGAGGCTGGTCACGGTGCTGGCCTTCAACAACGGCGAAGGGGCTTCGCCAAAGATCTGGCCGGCACGCAACACGGCGGTGTCCCATTCCAACTGACTGGGGAGTCGTTGCTCCTGAAGCACCAGATCGTCAGTCAAACTGGCCAACGAGCCTTCTACGGGAACATTGTGCCGCAGAAAGGTGCGGTTTGTTTGCTCAGCAAATATCAGAATCACCAGATTCTGTGCTTCTTTCGGCAACCCCATCGCGCGGGGCTGGTCAATCCATTTACGAAGCTGTCCCACACTGATCGTGGTCGCAGTCTCCGCTGCCATTTTGCTGAAGTGATTTCGCCAGTGATGCCCGAGGACAAAATGGGTCGCGTCGTGCCCCATTTCACCGAGCAGCAGCGGATTGGCAATATGGCGAATGAGTGGCCGGATGGTTTTTTCGACGGCGATTCGGCCATCTGGGGACTGAGCCGCTTCGCTCACGACCGCATGCACTTTCTTCAAGCTGGTGAGCTTGATCTCGGCCTCAAACTCAGGTGCTCCTGGAAACTCGCTGGCGAGCGACTGAGCCAGCAGGTGATTCATCGCGCGGCCCAAATTGGCGGCGACAGGGGGTTGCGGGTCGAAGCCGTCCCAAAGCGAAAAAAACTGCTCGTGCGGTTCCAACTCGTGCGTCGTATCCAGCGAACCGGGAGTGATGGCATCCAGTCCATAGGCGGCATCCAGGTGATTCTGGACTCGCGTTCGCAACACGCTCCGTCGGTTTTCCAGCAGAGATTTCGCGCCTTGTCGGTCCTGGGGTGAAAGGTGATTCGAGTACTGATTGAAGCGCTCGCCGGTCAGAATATGTTCCAGAATGACGAGCAGTCCCAAATCCTTGCGGGCTTCTTCGCTGAAGAACTGGGGAATCCAACACAGGGTCTTCGTTCCTTCCGGATGCGCGGTTTTGAACTCCTGGAGTTTGCTGATGTCGTCTTTGGGACCGAACCCGGGCTCGTCGAATGGAAAATCAATGATCAGCTTCCAGTCGTCATCACGATTCTCAAAGGACGTTTCCTTCAGTTCGCGGATGTTCTTGAACAGGACGATGCAACACCGATTGGTGTTCCTCCACAGAAATTCGTGCTTCTGTTGGAACTCATCCTCACCGGTGATGCCCCATTGTTCAAACAACATCTGCCGCACGCGACGAATGCGATTGCCTTGGTTGTCTTCGCGCTCCGCCTGCTTGATGATGCCTTCAGTATCGACGCCCGAAAGCTGGACTGAGATCGATGGGTTGCTCTCTTCGCCAATGCGAATCTCTCCGACACTCGCGGCCCAGTTGCGGCAACGCCTGAGAACTTCACGGCCTTCAGTCCCCTCAATCGGCGTCTTGATCGTGCCGTGATTCAACGCGGCCAGACGTTCGGCATTCAGGCCACGTAGCGTCCCCACTTCCGGGACCAGCGCCGAGAGCAACAGAGTTTTGACGAGCCGGTCATCATTACGAAACGCGACTCGCTTCAGATCGGCCACGGGCAACGTCTCAAGATCTTCGCGTCGTCCATGCTGCTTCTCCAGCATCGGAAGCAGTTTCTGATGATAGAGCCGTTTGGCATTGTCGAAATGGATCGCCATTTCCTGACTGAACGCCTCGTCTCCGTGGGCAATGACATCGAACAGGTCGCCCACCGGGACCAGGTCGCCCACCGTCAACACGTCGCGCTGGTCGACCAGCAACTGCATCATCACTTTCAGCGCAGTCCGCTCGCGCTGCAGCACACTGGAAACGGCAATTAAGGTCTGCACGAGCGCCGGGCTGAACGGGTAGACCTTGCGAAACATTTCGCGGTCTCCCTCAACAGTCAGCAGCGTGGTCATTACGGCGTTGCGTATTTTGGCGGACTTTTCAAACGCGGCATCCAACTCCTTCCGGGCGGCCTCATTATGACATTTCAACACGCGCCGCTCGGCGATGGCCGGCAAGTTCCGGTCTTCCAGCGTGATCTTGTGAAAGCGCCCTTCCCAGTGTTTGAGCGCGTCGCCGAAGTTCAGCCGATCCGCACCAGGTACCGAGTCTCCGATCAATTCGCTCAAGTCTCTCTGCCGGGCGATGAAGCTCACAATCGGGATCGGTCGATCCGCCGTTTGGGCTTCGACCAACTTGGCCAGCTTCTGCCCCTCTTGATGGACGAACTTCAGATCCGCCGCATGGCTGGCCAACCACAGAATGAGTTCGTCCAGAAACAGGATCAGCGTGTCGTAACCCAGATCTCTGGCGTGACGGCTGATGACCGACAAACCTTTGTCGAGCGACACGAACGCTTCGCCACGTCCGCCAGCTTGAGTGTCGTAGGAACCAAAGAACTTCCCCACCAGCGCACTGATCAGTTGCGAGCGTTCCTCAGAACCAGGGTCCGCCTCTACAGCGCTCTCGAATCGCGCTGCGTCCCAGCCCGCATCTACGTCGCCGAAGTCGCTCGTTCCGCCGGTTCCCTCACTCAAGGCTGAAAAGAACGCCTCGTCTCCCATCCGTTGCCGTAACGCTTCGGCATCGTGGAACAATCCCTCGGCCAGGTACACACCCGGAATCGGCGCGTCGGGGTGCGTGCGTCGCACGAAGTCCACATACCCGCCCAGCATCCCCGACTCAATATCGTGCGCCGCAATCATGTGATAGGGCACCAGCAGAAACTTCTTCCCCTCGATCCAGGGGTTGTGCTTCTGGATCGTGGCAGCCAATTCGGGAATGGCTCGGGCCGTCGAATCACCGGACAGAATCAGGTGCAGAATCGCCATAAAATGGCTTTTGCCGCTGCCGAAGCTGCCGTGCAGATACGTCGCCTTACTGGTCGCTCCCTGCAGAGACCCACGAATAAAGCTCAATGCGTCATCAAACGCGCGCACTAGTTGCGGCGTCGGCACGTAGGTGGCAACCGTAGCTTGCGGATCGGTCACCCCCTCGGTCAGGCGCAGGACAAACTGTCCCTTGTCGATATGCTCCGGGATGTCAATCAGTTCTTTGAGGAGGGTCATGGAAATAATGCCCGATCTGCCTACGGGATCAAGTTATTGGGGTCCGGATCGCAAAGCGAAATAATCGTGTTGACAAACGCTTTGAGTTCGGGACAGGCGGCAATCGCCGTCATGAGGTCAGCGTCCTTCAGGATTCGCTTCGCCTCGCGAGGCTTGTTGTAACTGTCTCGACACTTTCCTTCTTCAAAGAGCCGAGCCAAACGGTGTGCAGGGGGATTTCCGTGATTCACTTTCTCCGGATGCACGCCGGGAGATTTTGCTTTCCGTCCGGCGAGCGTCGTAATCCGATCCCAATACGACAGAAGCCATGCCTCAAAGTCGTGCAGTGCTACGTGCGGGTAAAACCTTGGCTCGGACCCTACCCATTCCCTCAGCTTCGCTTTGGCATCCGCGGCGTCAATATAGCCCGGATAAACATCAGTTAAAGCAATGACGGCGTCAGAGGGATTGACTCGAGCAGTCAGCAGATTTTCAACAACACGACGAAGCTTCATCTCCGTCGGAATTGAACCATGATGCACATCGAACTTCAGGGCGGGCATTATGCCGGCGAGCCGGGTTTGCAGGAACGAAAGCAGAGCGTCTTTGAACGCCTGTTCCGTTTTGCCCTCGCAGATGATCGCGATCCTCATGGCCGTCCTCCCATCCGACCGTGCTCCCACACTTGGTCGAGAGTGTATTCCTTGAGCCAGACATCGAGATCCAGATCCTCGGCACGGGTCGCAGTGGTCACGCCGTCGAGCAGATTGAATGTGACGACTTCTTCAGGCTTCAGAAACCGGATCAATCGATCGGCATGAGTGGCGACAATCAATTGCGTTCGTGTCGACGCCTCTCTCAGGCAATCGGCCAGGACGGAGAGCAGTTCCGGATGCAGGCTGACCTCGGGTTCATCCAGCAGCGTGACTTCGGTTAGCCCAGGACTGTAGAGCAATGTGACCAGCCACAGGAATCGCAGGGTGCCTTCCGACAATTGGTGCAGGTAGAACGGCTTGCTGAACTCCTTGTCCTTCCACGTGAGCGCTAACATACCCGAGGCGACGGGGGGGAAATTCAGTCGGTCAAAGCTGCGGAACGCCAGCCTCAATGTGTCCTCGATCACCTCAAACCGATCGGGGCTGGCCTCACGCAACCAGAACAGACACGTGACAAGGTCTTCGCCATCTTTTCCGGGTAGATACGCCTCGCGCATCTGCTGCGGCAAGCGGACGGGCGCGCGAGGACCGACATCCAGTGCGTGGTAGTAGGTTGACGATGCCAGGGTCGATCGAAATCGCTCGGGTTCTCGATACAGCTTGCTGGCCTGGGACAAGGCCGACTCCGAGTCATCGAATTCCCACGTGGGCTTCACGAGCTTGGCAAGGTCCGTATCAAAATACTGGACACGGCCATGAGCGGATTGGAGATGCACCATCGGCATCGGTTTCGAGGGATCGTTCTGCTGCGTCAACGACTCATCGGGAATCTCATAAGTAGTCCCTGTCGGTCTAAGCGCGATGGCGTAACGCAGCGGAGCGAAACCCGTCACACCCCGCTCCAGTTCGAATCTCACGAATCTCGCCTTCTCCACTTCGGATTCAGGCAGCAGGGAGAGGTTCGAATCAAGCCCGCCCATGTCTTTGATTCGAGACTTCATCTCGCCTGCGGCTGAAGCCGCGAGCAAGCTGAAAACGTCCAGCAGAGAACTCTTCCCGCAGCCATTGGCTCCAATGAGGACGTTCAGCGGTCGCAGTTTCAGTGGCATGTCAACCAGGCGTCGAAACCCCTGGATGTGTATTGACTCAAAAATGTTCATGTCGAAGTCCTTCGTCCGCGTTTCATACTGGTGCGGGCCGCGGGGGTCCAGGCTTTGATTTCTGGAATGGTCTTGTTCAGCTGGCGGGCTTCTTCGTTTACGAAGCCTTCAAAGTAGTCGCCCATGCGCATGCCGTCAAAGGATGCGTCGGGGTGGTTGTGCCATTGTTTGAGCCAGGGGAGCAGTTCCAGCAGGCAGGCCAGCAGCGGGATCAGGCGGGGGTCGTCGGAACCGCCGAACTCGGTTTGCACGCGAACGTACCAGGCACTGATCGCGCGGGCCTGCTGCAGAGCGTCGTAACCGGCCCAGCAAATCAGCGGTGTGCCGTCCGGGCCTTCACAGTGCGGGAAGCTGATCCACCGCTCCTTCGGTACATCGAGCTTGCCACGCAAAGACCAGTAGCGGGCACCACCGGTCGAGATGAAATCGGCACTCGTGTACTTGGGGGGAACGGCCATGTCGCCCACGGTTTCCCCGGCGTCTTCCCGGCGCTGAAGTTCCCACGTTTGTTCCCATTCAGCCCGCTTGCGCAGACCCGTCGGCTTGTAGCGCAGCACGGGAAGCAGGGGCACGCACTCCGCGGAGACAAGGTCGGCAACCAGACGGGCGACGTCGAACGCGAGATCGCCTTGCAGAGCCGCTCCCACCTGATGAAATTCCGCATCGTGGTCGGCGATGTCCGCCAGTTGCGCGACGGAAGCCAGCGCGATGTCGATCGCGGCGGTCGGCTCATGGCGTTCGTTCATCCGTCCGTCAAAGTCGAAATAACTCTCCAGCCGATTCAGCAGCCATTCACGCAGCGCCCGTTCTGTCTGAGACTCCCACGGCTCCCAGTTCCAGCGGCGTTTGTATTCCGGTTGTTCGATGAGGGCGATTTCCGGATTCGCTTCAATTACCTCAATCCGGCGGGCCACGATCTCGCGGTACTTCGCGTTGTAAGCAACATCGGGCAGTTCGGTGGTCGGCGTCATGCCATGGCGCTCGAACCAGGTCGACTGTGCTGCTCCGGCCGCCATTCTGCGGGCCAGAACAATCTCAAAGGCGCGATTCGCCGGGGGGATGCAGCGGTCTTCGTCTGCGGGGGTAAGGCGAACGGTCAGGTCTTCGTCGATCAGGCCATAGAGCCGATAGCACTCCCAGTCGAGATCTTCCTGCACCAACCGCATCTCGCCGCGAATGAGCGTGGTGACGCTGAAGACGTCGTCGAGGCACTGCCGCAGGCTTTTCTCCTGGACGAGATCGGGAGCCGACTGTGCCTGCCACTCCGCGATGGCGGCTGCGGGAGAGTTTCTTGCGAGTTGTTGCGCCAAGTCATCCAAATGTTTCGCCAGCCCGAGGGGACGACTTTCGGGCAGTGGCAATTGCTCAATGTTCGTCCCATTGAACGCATAACGCTCGTCCCACAGAGATCGCCGGACTCGTGCCCCTTCTTGACCGACATGATCGCCCCCTTTCGGAAAGCAGACCTGCTTCATCCAGAAGCAGGCGGTGGAGCTGTTGAGGAGGCCGAGGAGGGCGAGGTGCTCGTCTTCGGTCGCGGTGGCGGGGAGCTTGATCACCGGGGCCGTTTGTTTGAACACCTTCCCACCGCGATCCAGCACGAAATGATTGTGCGTCGCCACTTCGCCAAACACGATCGACAGCGGCGTGCGATACTTCTCTTTGACCCATCGATACCAGGTCCACCATTGATCGCCACATTGAAGCCTCGTCTTGCCGCCAAATGAAATCACGCTGCCGAGCGTGTTGCGAAACAACCATAAATAGCGACCCCACGGTGCGTCTCCTGCAAACGCATACGAGTCGAAGTTGCTGTCGTAGGGAGCCAGCGCTTCAAGTTCACAGTTGACGGACCAGTCACGGACGTTGTCGCCAAGAATGGTCGGACGAATCATCGTTGATGGGACGCGCAAACGTTCGAGGGCTTTCGGCTCAAGTAAGAAGGCTTCGTCAGTTCCGGTGAAGCTGGCGAAGCCAATAGATTGCGTGAGGACTTCCAGTCGCTGCTGAGCACCTTCTTCCAGCGACTCCTTCAACTCGCTTGCCCCACCACCGCCGATTGACCACGGGTGTTTGTGGAACAGATCTCGTGCGGAATCGCCAACGCTGACGAACTCGCTGTGCGAACCTGGCTGATCGAGTTGCCGCGTGATCGCGGTCCACACCAGCCCCCGGGCCGGATCGTCGGGCGTGGAGGGTTCCCCGCGAATCCCCATCACTGTGCGGAGTGTGCTCGACACGGGGGTGCGCTGCCGCCCCAACAGAATCACCGTTGGTGTGCCGTGGCCGGGAATGTAGGCCCCGCTGGTATCAATCACGTGCGTCAGGTCCACGGTCGGAAAGAACGCTTCAATCAGCTTCTTGCCGAACTCACGTTTCATGAAGCTGTTGGCGGTGATCTGCCCCGTATATCCGTCGGGGATGGCCAGTTTGAAAATCCGCTCCAGAAACGGCACGGCGAGCGAATACTTCATATGGCATGACGTGAACCGCTTGCGGTAACGCTCGTTCAGTTGCCGATCTTTCGGCGTGATATACGGCGGATTCGCCACCACGGCATGATACTGCCCGCTGCGCAGCATGGTCTTCAGAATCGGCAAGTCTTCGCTTTGGTAAGCGTGCTCGCATTCGTCGTCGCCGGCAGATTCGTTCACAAACATCTCCGGGAATTCCTGTTGTCCTTTCGTGTATCGCTTACCACCGGATTGGAGCGGCGTGTGCAGCAACGAATCGCCGCAGGCCAGGTGCAGCGTGAAGCCCGGTGCATCGGCCAGCCGCGAGACGCCGCAGGCCTGGAGCGCCGCCAGGAGCAAGCGAAACCGGGCGATGGCCACGGCATAGGGATTGACGTCCACGCCATAGATGCTGTCGAGCGTGCGCTGCACCAGTTCGCGGCGCTGGGTTTCCGGCTCTGTGCGTTGCCACCGGTCGAGAATTCGCGGAAAGGCACCGAGCAGAAAGTGCCCCGAACCGCAGGCGGGATCGATCATTTTGAAAGGCTGCGAGCCGGTATCGGCCACCGTGACCACGAGGCCGAACTGGTCGAGGGCCGGTTCGAGCGTGCGGTCGAGAATGAACGCTTCGACGAACTCGGGCGTCTGGAGCAGGGCGTACTTTTTGCGGGCCGCTTCGGACAAGTCCTGATACAGATCGCCCAGGAACCGCGTATCCCACCCGGTGCGGTGATCTTGGGGAGGATCGGTGAAGTCGTGGACGAGCGAGCCCGAGTTGGCATCGATCTTCTGAAAGAAGTCGAGCAGTTCCTTGGCCGCATCGCCAGAGAGCCAGTGGGGGAGTTCACGAATCGGGTTGTGCGCGCCGAAGACGTCGCGCGTGCCCGGCAGCGTCGCCAACTGGTCGAAGACGCTCAGCAGGTAATCGCGCTCGTTCGGCTGCTTCGCCTGGGAGAGATAGAGTTCCCATTCGTCGCGGGCGCGGACCAGCCGTTCGCCTGGCCCGGCGATCTTCGGTGGCTCGATCAGCCGGTTGTCTTCGAGAAACCGGATAAAGACGCACGACAGCACCCACGCCGCTGCCGCCTGCGTGATGGTATCGCTCCGCCAGTCTTCATAGTTTTGTGCGGTGCGCTCGGCCGACTTCGCCCGGTCATACTCGGCGCGCAACGTCTTCCCGACCTCCGGCACCTCGGCCGACGCGCTGCGCTGGAGCAGGTCGGCTTCGAGTCGCTGGAGCACTCGTTTCAGATCGGCAAGTAGGTTGACTCGGTGAATCATGCGCCCGGTTTCTTTTGGCTGAGGACTCGGTGTTCGTTACGAAGCCACTGTTCAGGAATGCGCGCTCGTTGTCCGGCGCTGATGAGGGGAATCGCCTGGCCGTCCAGCAGCGCCTGATAGTCGCCGGGTATCAGCATCCAGACGCCGGGGATGCCATCGCGACGGCCCACCTTTTCCCGCAAGCGTTCCAGCAGCGGCATCTGATCATAACGAGCCAGCAGGCCGGGATAGATCAGCAGCATGGTCTTTTTGACCGAGTTGAGCCGCTGTTCGACCATCGGCATGGCCCGATTCACGAGCACCAGGAACTTTTTCCACGGCTCTGAACCGGGTTCCGCATCGGCATTGACGACCGCCTCCCACTTGGCACCGGCTTTGGTGGCGACCTCGCGCAAGGCGTCGATAAAGAGGCCCTCGAAGTCGACGAGTTCGATGGGGAATCGCTCGGACAGTTCCTGGGCAGCCCGTTCGTAGCACTTGGGATGCACCAGCAGCGCCAGGAACGAGCCTTCCTTGATGCCGCGTTCCAACCGTTCCTCGAATTGCCGGGCATCGGCAATTTCCGGGGTCATCTCACCGACAGGCAGCGCACCGGAAGAGGTGGGTAAGCGCGAAACCGACTCGCTTCCACTGGTTACGGAAAGGGTTTCGCGCAGTCGGCTGACATAGCAACCCACGCCCTTGCCAGTCGAATCCCAATGGAAATCAAACCCGGCGTCATGCAACAATTCGTCGAGAACGGGCCGATCGGGCAAGTCAGCCGCTTCAGGATACCGACCACGTACACGATCGTGGATTTGCTGGACGGTCAGGAAGGGAACCCCGTAGAGAGCCCCCTGCGACAGTTTGACCGCACGGGCGGCATCCATGCCGCGCGGGTAGATTTCCTGGCGACTGGAGACGGCAGCACGCCTCGATGCCGCGGCAGCCAGACGCAGCAACCGGGCATCGGATAGCACCGGGGCATCGGCGGGAATGGAGATTTCGCGAAGACGTTGCAGAACGCGAGTCGGGGGGACCAAGGGGTCTTCGTCCGCCAACGCATCGGCTTCGTCACCCAGCCGTCCTGCATAACTCGCCAGATCTTGAGCCAGTGCCACCAGCACGCGCCCTTGATCGCGACGAACCAGGAAACGTGGCTCGGCCATGGTGCGTTCCACTTCCGCACACGCTCGGGCCACGGCTGTCGCCAGGGTGGATCGCCGCGGTTCATCTTCGACGGAGCCACGAGCCACAAGGATCGCTTCCGCCAGTTCCGCCACGGTCATCACGCCGCCAGCCGTCTTCAGAATTTCATGGAGATCCCCCCGTAACTTGGTGAGCGTTGAATCTTTCGCCCAGCGCGCCTGGAACTTTCCGACAAGCTGGCCAATGCGAGCCCGCGTCACATTGACGACCGGTGCGATGTCAGACTGACTCGGCCAGGTATCGGCCAACCGCGGGTCTAACCTCAACAGCGCCTGCATTGTTTCTTTCGCGGTGTTCCCCTCGCGGCTACCACACCGAATGATGCGGCCGATGAGCTGGTCAACGCTTAAGTCGACCGACGCGACAGGTTCTTCGGCAGTCGTCGTGTCATCCACATCCGGGGATTCACTTCGCTCTGAATGGCCGAGCCTTTCACGCAGGATGCGGACGGCCGCACCGATTTCGCGGCGCGTTCTGTTTCCGACACCCCGCAATCGCAACAGCCGCCGCAGGGGAACGGTCAGCAGATCTTCGACCGTGAGAATGTTGGCCCGATCCAGGGCATTGGCCGCTCGTGTTCCCAGCCCCAGTTCGGAGATGTGAGTATCAAACGTGGCTGATGCCAGGAGTTGGCGAAGCTCGTTTTCGTCTTCGTGGTCGGACAGCGTCGCCGGTTGATCGATCCCGACAAAACAATCCCGCCAGGTGGCAAGCATCTGACCGGCGTTATCGAACCGTTCCTGGGGATTACGCCGAAACGCCTTCTGGAAGAACTCGGTCAAACTGTCGCGGAGCGAGGCGTCGAACAGATCGCCATCGATGGTCGCTTCGCATGCGAGGTGCGATGGATCACTGGAACCGTCGCCCCACTTCGGGAAATTGTTCGGCCCGGCCGCCAGTTCAAACAGCGTTGCAGCGGCGGCATACCGCTCGGCGTTCAAATCCCAGCGTTTGTGCTTGCGCAGTGGCAGGAATGGATCGAGGTAACCGGTCGTACCGGCCCGAATGTTTTCGGCCGGTGCCCGTGACAACGAAAAATCAAACAGCACCAGATGCAGCATGTCGCCACGCTTGATCTGCCCGATAGCGATGTTGTCTGGCTTGATGTCGCGGTGGGGAATGCCCGCTTCTTCCTCCAGGTACTTGAGAACTTCCAGCAGGTCCTCGCCAAACCTCTGCAAGAGATCGATATGCAACCGACCTTCGTGCCGCAACCGGTCTCGTAAGGTTTCGATGCGGCGGTCTTCCTTGTTGGCGAACGCCGGATGCATCAGGAACGCGAACCGGTCGCCAATCTCCAGCGTTCCGCACTGGGCGACAATGTGGTTATGCCGCAGTTTGCCGAGGATTTCCGCTTCGTCCCGCAGTCGGGAATTGTGGTCAGGATCGCTCGCCACCTTGAGGACGAACTCTTCACCAGCTTTCTCGACCAGCAGGACAACCGACGATCCCCCCTGACCCAGGCGACGAATCACACGGTAGCCGCCAGGAAGCTGGTCATCCTTTTTCGCACGCGTGGGGTCGTCCGAAAATGTCTCCACCTCGGGCAGGGTGGCTTCGTCTTCGACCTTTTCGAGCAGTTCCAGAAAGTCGCTGACCGTATCGAGCCGCACTCCCACGTCGGCATGCGTACTCCACTGAATCAATTCTTGAAGACTGACGCTGGCGCCGTTCAGCACCGAACTGATTTGCAGCCCCTTGGTCTCGCGGAGCTTATTGCTCAGTTCCAGACCGTTGGCTGCGGGCGGGCTACCGGAAAAAATGTGATACGCGATCGCGCCGAGAGAAAAGACGTCGAGATGCTCACCGACATTGTTGTCATCGGAAATGGCCTCGGGTGCCATGTACGCCGTGCTGGCATCATCCACCAACCGATCAATGTGCGATGTCGCCGAGATCACGCGGGACGGATTGGAGGTCGTGGTACCTTCAGATCGATACCCGACCTGCCAGTTGAAGACCTTGACCTGAAATTGACCTGCGTCCGTGGCGGTCACCAGCACACTTTGAGGGCAGAGCGCCCGATGCACGATCCGCTTCACGTGAGCGAACTGAACCACTTCCGTGATCTGGCGCAGCAGGTCCAGCCGCTGATCGACGGTCCATTGCGCATAAGACTGAGCCAGGAAATGGTCCAGGCGAATCGACCTGGGGTCGTGCTCGAAGATCAACGCGGGGCCGAGTTCGTGCTCGGTGAAGCCTTCCCGACGCAAGATGCCGGGGTGCTGGAGCATTTCCAGCAATTCGGCTTCGCGGCGGGCTGCACGCTCGATTGTCTGCCGTTCGTCAATCGTCGCGCCAGTCCGCACGTTGTAGATACGGACACGCCGTCGGACATTCCTGAGTGTCGTGTGCGTGGCCTGCCAATCCTGATAGCCCGGCCCTTCATTGATCAAATGGTCCAGTTCGTAGTCGCTGACCTTGCGACTGCGCTGAGAAGGTCGGACTCCGGCTTGTTCGATGGCCTGAGCGACCATTTTCGCCGTTGGTCGATCATGGGTCCCTTTCGCATACGGATCGAGGCCAGGGCACTCGCGTCGTTTGATCGCCGCCAGAATACCGAGACGAGCGGGTTTTTCTCCCTCGGCGGCACAATCACGCAGACAAACATGGTAGTGCGCAGTTCCCTGCAATTCACAATGGAGATCAGGGGCAGAACAGAACACGAGCGCTTCAACAAACGGCACCTGTCCCTTGCTCTTGCAGGCCTTCTGACGCTGCAACAGCGATCGCAGCTTCTTGGCTTTCGAGTTGGCCAGCTGATAGGGATTGTCGACCGTCGCCAGCTTGCCGTCGGTTTCCCAGGTCCACGTTCCCGCATCACCTCGCAGTCGTCCCGGGCGGCTTTTGATTTCGACAAGGAAGAAACCTTGCGGAGTGAAGACCAGCAGGTCGACTTCGTTGACGCTGCCGTCGTCCGCGATGAACTCAAAATTGGACCAGGCGCGATACGGCTCATGCGGCGGAAACTGGGCGCGCACGAAGCTCAGAGCTTCGCGTTCCCAGGGAAAGCTCGACTCGGCGATCGCCAACCAGTTCTTCGTTGTTGCCATCTTGTGCATCGTTCCAGTTGGGCAGCGAGTCAGGCCAGATCCATCGTGTTGCGTCAAAATAAAGCTACTGATCCGCGTCGAAGTGGCTAAAGTCTGGCGAGCGAGGGGAGGTGACTCCCCCCGCTCGCCTTTATACACTTCCTTGAGCCTTCAGTTGTAGCATCCTACCTGACATGTATCACAGAGTGTCTTCCAGCGGTTTCACGTTCTGATTGGGTTTCGAATACTGCCCATCAGGCAGTTCCAGCTTATGCGGCCAAGATCAAACGGCTGTCAACTTCCATACCGTGCCTGAGCGGTTTCTTGGAAAAATCTTTCATCAAACTTGTGTCCTCTGCGTTGTTACGGCATAACGATTTTCTCCCATTGATTGTGTAAGTCTCCCGACCTGACATCAGGATTTCTACCAATGTCGTTTGATTGGCTCGCCAAAGTGCGCTGTGGT
>Ga0164290_1000425_pt1 | contig 138826 bp, 132 predicted proteins | sample Micstemetagenome_FD_108782 | JGI IMG/M metagenome (GOLD analysis project Ga0164290, IMG submission 108782) | Contaminated culture microbial community from soil near Moab, Utah, USA - Microcoleus steenstrupii SON62 (Illumina Assembly) | ecosystem: Environmental > Terrestrial > Soil > Soil crust... | reverse complement strand
GTCGGAGTCGGAGTCGGAGTCGGAGTCGGAGTCGGAGTCGGAGTCGGAGTCGGAGTCGGAGTCGGAGTCGGAGTCGGAGTCGGAGTCGGAGTCGGAGTCACTGTCGGATTCATCACTTGGTGTTACAGAGCGGCTCGATCCACCTGCGATAACTCCCAGAGTAACGGCTCCCCCCGCCAACGAGCCAAATCCAGCGAGGCCCAACTCGGCACCGAACAAACCTGCCAGCTTCTCAGTTTCCTCACCTGTCTCGTTTTCGAGCAAAACACCGTGTTCTGTTTGCTCTGTCTGGTTTTTTGTTTCTTCCTGCGACAAAACAGCCAGTTTCGGCGACACAACGATTGGCTTTTCGCTGCCAGATGGTGATATCGGATTGCTCTGACCCGGCAAGCCAAATGACGCAGCGCCGACAGGCGGTGCTGAAGTTGATCGCTCAGTACCCTTTGATTCTGTTTGATCGGTCATTGGACAGGTAGGACTTGTTGTTGTCCAATTGCTACTTGAACTGATCTGAGGTGGATTTTATGTGGGTTTCTGGATTTAACAAATATTGAGGGTGGTTGTTGTTTTTCTTATTATTCTGATGTTAAAAATATATTTATTAAACAATTACTTGTTGTTTTTATTAAGAATAATTCTTTGAAAGAATGGGGATTTCGTACGTCATAGTTGCTGGAATTTATTTAACAATCTGATGTATTGTACTTATTTGATGCCAACGTAACTTAAAGGAAAACGCTCAGAAAGAAGTAAGAATTAATCCAAGTGTTTTTTTACAGTGGGTATGTGTGATTTGTTCCTTCAGGCAAAGTTATCCAACTGCAAACCTGCAAGTCTTTCGTCGAGTGTTGCAAATAGCGACCTTGGCGAACTTCGTACCGACCATATTGAAAGGTGACGCCGGCTGCCTGCAATTGTTTGGCATACTTCAGTGCTGAATCCAGATTGTTCTCGTGGGGCAGGTCAAACGGGGAGTAGTTTTTCGGGTAACCCTCAAGGTAATAACCCTTCGCTGTTTGAATGTTGCTGCGCTCACCTTTCAACCGGTTCAGGTTCAGGCGCAGATGCGTGTCGCTGGCGCCACCACCGGTTTCGCAAGACACAATGTCGTAACCCATCAAAATCAGCTTTGCGATCAGTCGATGAATGGTTTCACTGTCAGACAATTTATTCGATTCAAATATGATTTGATGAGGCCATTGCTCGGGTGTTGCGTCACTGAAAAAATCGTTCAGTATCACCGCATCATGCCCCTCGGTGTCCACTTTGAGCATGAATACGCCTTGAACTTCGTGCTGTTGAAAAATCGTTTTCAGCCGAAGGCAGTGCACAGGCTGAGTCACCAGAATATCTTGTTGGGCCAAGCCAGTTTTTGCGAGGTGTTTTTCAACTGTGGGGTGAGGTGCGCCGATTGAATTGCAGCCTCGAAGCCAGTTGGGCAGCTTGTGTTTTGCTAGCGTTTGAGGGGGAATGAAATAGACATTCACCGTGCCTTCAACATTGGAGATGGCAGCGTTTATTTTTTTGCAGCCTGGGCGATTCGGAAGGCGTTCAAGGTAAAGTGATATTGGATCAATGGACAGGCCGCGTGTATTGGGTCCGGCGGCTTGAATCATGGTGTTGAAGTCGGATGTGCCAATTTCAATGAAGTCCAGGAAGGTCATGTTTTCTGCCAAATTTCAGTAAAAAGATATGCAAGTAAAAGACGATCGTCGATGTTTATCAAGTGACGTGTTCAGTGTAATCAAGCCGAAACAGCTTATGTATTTGCTGCTCGTGTTGTGTGTATTTTTAATCCCTGCAAAAAGTACACTCGCCAAACCCCATCCCCAAGCACTTTACACCCACAGTGCAGCAGCCGGGGTATTCCGGGTGTTTTACACCACTGAGGGCAAGCATGCAGTTCCGGTAGATGACAAAGACGGCAACGGCGTTCCTGACCGGGTAGACGATATTCTTGTGCAGCTAAAGGTTGCGGATTGGTTTTATCAAACACAACTGAACTTGATTCCACCCTTGAAGCACTCAAGGTACGCCCAAAGCAATGGAATTGAAGTGCACATTCAGCACTTCGATCAGGGTACAGGCCTTGCATTTGATGAGCCGACCAAACCGAATTGGTATGAAGGCCAGTCCTCCAAGGCCTTCACACTGAAAATAAAGATTGGTTCGCAGGTGGATCCTCGATTCAGCACCACCCCGGCGCATGAGCTATTTCACCTTTACCAGTATGGCTATGCACCTTTCAAGACAAAATGGTTTACTGAAGGCATGGCAAGGTGGTTGGAGAAGCCGTTTTCTCGCCAGACTCAGTTTGCAGTGCCTCCATCACCATCATCCTGTGAACAATTAACTGGTATGGCTTACAACGCCAACGGCTTTTTTGATCAGCTTGCACAGCAACAAAGCAAGGCTCACCATCGTGAAGCATTTTCGGAGGATCATCGCCAGTTTGTTTACACAGACGGTAGCCCGGTGATCCGTTACGGGTCACCTTTTGAGTTTCGTGTAGTTAAAACATGGCTTGAGCGAGCTGGTGAACTGGGGGTGCAGGAATCGCGCAGACTTGGTGTTCCAGAGGGCAAATGGCCAGAGCCGCTTCAACGCAGTGCCCAATTTGATGTGGCACTGTGTAAAGCCTTGACGAAACCTTGAAATCAACATAAAATTCCGCTTCTTTGTCGGGGCATAGCGCAGTCTGGTAGCGCATCTGGTTTGGGACCAGAGGGTCGAGGGTTCGAATCCTTCTGCCCCGACCACCGAATATAAAGGATGTTCTATCCTTGTCCAGTGGGTGTTTTCTACCCATTCGCGTGTGCGAGTTACAATGCAAATTCTGCCCGTAGCTCAGTTGGATAGAGCATCGGCCTTCTAAGCCGAGGGTCGGGGGTTCGAACCCCTCCGGGCAGGCCAAGATTTCAGTACCGGTTTACGGTGGCGGTGTTAGCTCAGTTGGTAGAGCAATGGATTGTGATTCCATGGGTCGTGGGTTCGAGCCCCATACATCGCCCCAAATAAAATCAAGGACTTAGCGTGAGTGATCCGCTAGGTCCTTTTGGTTTTGGGCCGCTTATTAAGTTAATCCAATTCAATCCAAACCTTAAGTAAGCTACCTAACCCAACAAATCAAATCTTGCTCGGGTCGGATGAGGTTTCGTGCCCAGTCTGTGCCCAAAATTCCGGGCACGGCTGGCGGGTTAGTCCAATATTAGCCAGAAGTTGTCCCAAATGGGCCGGGATCGGCTTCTCCGGTTTGGAATTCACTCAATGTTGCATAAACCTGTGAATGAAGGCCGCGGATTCGTTTGGGTACTCCGCATAAGGGAGCAATTTGGCGTGCTTGATAATCAAAAACTCTCCCGGGTTTGCGAACTGCGGAAACATCTCACGGGCTGCGGAAACGGGGAAGAATGGATCGTCTTCTCCCCAGATACAGTGGACTTTTGCGTTGATTTGCATGTGCACTTACGCGAGCTTCTCGCACTCGTTACAGTCCATGGATTTCAGGAAGCGAAGGCATCCGGCCAATTTCTCGGGATTTTCGATCAGAGGTTTGGCTGTGAGCGAAAAGAACTCGCCATGGATAAGATCTTTGTTGGCGAAACAGCCGCCGAAGCCCATTGGGCTTCGCGCGAGAATTTTTGTGGAAACGCTGAACTTGAAGAAGTGACTTGCAAGGGGTAACGGCGCCAGCTTTTGAAACAAGGGCATATTGCTCCAGCCCAAGGGTGGATATTGCTTCGTTCAGCGCTGCGACTTGCTGATGAAAACTGAGTGGTGTTGGGGCTGTTGAAGGCCGCGATTCACCAATGTCGATCAAATTGAAGGAGATACATCTGAAATCTTTTTGCAGAATTCTTGTGATTGGCAAAAAAGTTTCTTTCTGCATCGGCCAGCCATGTATAAAAACCAATGCAGGACCAATACCCGAGTCGATGTAAGACATCGGTCCGAAGGACGTGTTCACTTTGTTTGTGTCGCTGCTGTTCACGTATATCTCCCTCATTCGCTTGTGATACCTAACTTGATTTTCTGGTGTTTCACAGCACGCCAGAATCGCTTAATCACTTCATTGTCACGCCGACAGCCTTTCCTTTCCATGCTGATTTGAATTCTATGGACCTAGCATGAGCAATTCGCCAGGTTCGTTTTGCATTGTGGCGCGTTTGCACACTCGTAACTTTGACAGGGTAGTATCAAAGGAAGTTTAAGGAGCACCCTATGCAATATTTTTTCTTCATCAGACATCTCACCAAAGCCCAATTTGAACTACGTTTTCCAGATTTCGTGGGGGCTCGTGAATTGTTCTCCTCAATTGAGGAGGCGCAGAAAGAGGCCATGAATATTTTTCTTGAGGCGGTTCAAGAGCGGTTTGAGAACAAGCAAAGAGTGCCAGAGCCGACGCAGGTCTTGAACGCTCAAGGCGTATTGAACGTTCCAGAGTCTTTTTGTGAATTGATTAAACAGCACAATTTGAGCATGGAGCTGCTGGGCGAAATTCAGGATGTGAATGAGTAGACGCTGCGGAAGCTTCTAAGTGTGTCTTGTGATGAAAATGGACTATCAAACGGCCAGCCACGATGGTGGCGATCATTAATACGGTGTGTGTCAATTACAAGGACTGAATTCGGGTGACCACAGTTGTGGTGGCTCAACGCTGGTGATAGATCGCTTCAGTTCAAAGTGACATGTCATGTTGAATAGTTGCTCTTTAAATTAGGCAAAGAAGTAGAACGGGTAGTCAGTAAAATACTCGTTTTATTCAAGGGCAGAACATGGAAGATTTCATTAAAGAGTTGAAGAACGTTCGAAAGGCCTTGGAAAATGGAATTCAGGCAGCAGATGAATTGCAGGTTGCAGAACGTACGTTGAAAGATTTGAAAGAGGCTCAAACCTTGATTGAATCCGTTATTCGGCGAAACAAAGCACAGCTTGAAAGAAAAAAGTAAGTGAGGACTAAAGTGCCACTTTCAGTTTGGAAGTCAGTGGACTCACTGATTCACATGTCTGGAGATTGAGCGGACTGAGTTTCAAACCGCCAAATGTAAGCTTTTTTCTGCGCGCGGCCCTGTTTGTCTTTCACGCCGGTGCTGATCACCGTAGTGTAAGTGTGTCCCGGTAGCAGGTCGGTCTCGGGTTCAAGTCGAATTATACCTTTTTCATTGAACATCTTCACGGTTTGGGTATTCACGGATGAGGGCTGAACAGTGCGTCCCATGACAGCATATATTCTGAAATCGTCCTGCTGAATGTTTGCGGATAGGTTTCGCGCGCCGTTTTTTGGATACACCCCGGCAATCTGGGCAGAAAAAATATCGTTGTCCGCTTTTGTGGTCAACATTTGCCACCACTGCTCGTACATGCCTGCGACCATGTAGCCTGAGTCTACAACACCGCCTGGTCCTGCAAAGTAATTACCGTGAAGCCATGCCACGATCTTCCGGGAACTCATGGCCATTTGAATCTGAATGACACTACTTCAATTTGTAATTTATTTTGATGAGCAAGCCACTTAAAGAGGGAGTGTTCACCGTGTGTGCCATCACCGCAGAGCTTTATTTTTTTAGGCCCTTTTTCGTCTGAACAGGGAAGCCAAAAATGCCGTGAGCCCAACGACTACTGACAGAGCAGCTACCGTATCGATACCGTAAAAAAGGACAGTGCCATTCAAACTTAATATCAGGAAAGTTGGAACTGTCGCGGCGAATCCCATCGAAGTGGCATTGATTGCGGAGAGTTGTCGAAGCTGCATGGTGGTACTCCTTTGAAAATGACTGTGTAGTCATTAATTAGAGTACAGCCGTACACTTAGAGGATGCTCTACTAAATCAACGTGTTGTAACTACAAAAACAACAAAACCTATTGGTTAAACTCTCAGTGTGACAATTCATCATTCTGTCATTTGTGTGTCCATCACTCTTTGTGTCAGCTAATCGACATTGTCAAATTCTCACCTGTTCTACACTTTCCGAAACAATCAAAAATCGGAGACAGAGATGGGACGAGCAGCCTCTTGTATTGTGTGGCTTGGTGTGCTTCTTTCCTTGGCGGGTTGCCTGGGGGGCGGTGACATTTCATCCACCTCAAGTACGCGGGTACAGGCTGGGCAAGCTGACTCGCGGCTTGATCAATTCAATATTGCCAATCAGTGTTTTTCAGTTGCCACAACCGATAGGCGTTTCTTGAATGCAAGCGGCAGCATGTATGGCATCGGTAACGCACCTTCACCCTTCTATTTCAAGCCAAGCCGCTTGGGCCAGTACTTGTTATTTGACAGCAATGCAAGTTTTTTGGGGCTCTCCAATTCAAACCCTTTTAACCAAGCGCAACTAATCCAGTTTCTCCGAACTGGCACTGATTTTTTGTCAGGTCTTGGTGATCTCGCGGAAGTGATTGAGCCTTTGAAGCCGGTCAGTGATGGCGTGCGTCAGGCTGGTGGGGCTTTGGGCGAGGCCGTCGATCAGCAAAGTGCAGAATCAAGCAGTGATGCAACGCCCTTTGCACAGGCTGAGCCTGGATTTTTAACCGTGTGGGAAATCATTCCCGCATCACAACAGAATTCATTTCGGTTCAGGCAGCTTGTCACCCAACAATTTCTGGCTGTTCAAGGTGAGGGGCTAGCCTTGGTCAGTGGTGAGGCAGAAGCCAGCATGTTTGTGTTGCAGCCGGCTTCGGGATGTTCCGTGTTTCCTGAAGCGGAGTTGAACGCAGCAGGTACACCGTTCAAGGGCACCACTTCGAATGGGGAAGTGGTGGGTTGGGTGGACACGCACATTCACATCGGGGGCAGCGAGGCCTTGGGGGGCAAGCTTGCGCATGGCCGCCCCTTTCACCCTTTTGGCATTACCAAGGCCTTGAACAGTTGTGAAGCTGACCATGGCCCGCAGGGCACCTTGGGTGTGTTGGACAACCTGTTGGCCACCGGCAGCCCTGTTAACCAACATGCCACGGATGGTTGGCCCACTTTTAGTTATTGGCCCAACCCAAGATCTCAAACCCATCATCAAACTTATTACGTGTGGATGAAGCGCGCGTGGATGGGTGGGCAACGCATTATGGTGAATCACTTCGTGGCCAATGAGGTGATTTGCCAGGTGTGGCCTTTGAAGGAACATGATTGCGATGAAATGGAAAGCGTGAAATTGCAAAGGCAATTGCTGCTGGATCTGGAGGAATATGTTGACGCCCAGGAAGGTGGTCCCGGAAAGGGATGGTTCAGGATTGTTTACGACAGCGCCACGGCGCGTGAGGTGATCGCCGACGGCAAGCTTGCTGTGGTGATGGGTATTGAAAACGAAAAACTGTTCAACTGCGGCGAATTCATGGGCATGCCCGAGTGCACAGAGCAGCAAATTCTGGAGCGATTGGATGAGTTTTATGCGTTGGGTATTCGCAGCGTATTTCCTCTTCATATATTCGACAACGCGTTTGGAGGCACTGAAATTAGTCGCTTCACCAAGGATGCTGCGTTGATGCAGGTCTTCAATGCCGGCAATATTTGGGAAACTGGTCACCCATTTGCAAGCACCACCTGTGAAGACATTGACAGTGCTGAACCTGCGACAGTGGACAGCAAGGACTACGGTTTATTTGAGTTGGCTTTGCTGCAATTGACCAATACCCCGCCCACTCCCGAAGATGTGCCGGGACGGGAGTGCCAGCGCAATGCCCGTGGCTTGACGAAACTGGGTGATTTTTTAATCGATGCCTTGGCCAAGAAAGGCGTGATTGTTGAGACAGACCACATGGGCGCTCTGTCGCGCAAGCGGGTATTGGCCATGATGAAGCAACGTGGCCTGCCGGTGGTGTCCGGACACTCGGGTACCATCAGCGCCGCACGTGATAGCCAGCGCATCGTCGATTCGGGCGGACTTATTTCCAATTTGCCTGACAAACCTTCTCCTACTGCCGTGGACTATATTCAAAAATTGAGTACCTTGTATCCAGCTGGCAAAGCACCTGCGAGCGGATTTGGTTCAGACATCAACGGCATTCACCAGCAGGCAGATCCCCGCGCTGACGCGGCTGAAAAGCCCTTGGTGTATCCCTTCAAATCGCCAATGGGTGACGTGGTGTTTGAGCGCCAGAGAACCGGTGAGCGCGTGTATGACTTGAACACCGATGGTGTGGCCCACTACGGCTTGTACCCCGATTACATCGCGGACATGATGATGCAACCCGGCGGTAAGCCGGCTGTGGCCACTTTGTTCCGGTCGGCTGAAGCGTATTTGCAGTTGTGGGAAAAGGTAGAAAAATTCAGCCGTAGCCGTGACTAGTTTGGACTATGCTGCAACGGTGTAACTTTTGATCGTTGCTGGCGAACCCTGTTTTGAGCCGCAAGCCAAAACTTCGGTTTCACGAATCCAAACTTTGAAACTTCGCAGGTTTGCGCCAATGAATTCTCGACTTCAACACATGCCCGCCCAAAGCGAGCACTTTCTTCGCACACCCTGTTTGGCGGGTAGCGACATTGAATCCAAGCGCGGCGAGTTGCTGCAATACTTTCATGCGAGTTTTGATCGCTACGAGTCGCTTTTTGAGTTGTTGAGCTGTGATGAGGCTTATTACAAAAAGCCGATTGGCTTACGCCACCCACTGATTTTTTACTTCGGCCACACGGCCACTTTTTTCATTAATAAATTTTTGTTGGTGGGGCTGATCGACCAACGAATTGATCCACGCCTGGAATCCATGTTTGCAGTGGGTGTAGATGAAATGAGTTGGGACGATCTGGACGATGCCCGCTATGATTGGCCCACTGTTGAAGAGGTGAGGACCTACCGCAACAAAGCTCGAGAGGTGATTGACCAGGTGATTCGCCACACGCCCTTTACCCTGCCGATCGGCTGGAATGATCCGTTTTGGGCGGTGGTGATGGGGATTGAGCATGAACACATTCACTTGGAAACCTCGTCGGTGCTGATGCGGCAACACGCCTTGCACTATGTGAAGCCACACCCTGCCTGGGAGCCATGTCAGAAAACCGGCGATGCACCGAGAAATGAAATGGTTGATATACCCGCAGGCCGCGTGGTGTTGGGACGTACGTTGAATGAGCCGATTTACGGCTGGGACAATGAGTATGGCCGTCACCAAGCCGATGTGCCAGCGTTTCAAACTACTCAATATTTGGTCAGCAACAGTGAGTTTTTGGAATTTGTGAATGCGGGTGGTTACGCCAATACACGCTATTGGGATGAAGAAGGCGTGAGTTGGAACGAGTTTGCCAAGGCCACGCACCCCACTTTCTGGGTGCGTGATACCGATGCGCAAGAATCTTGGAAACTTAGACTGCTTACCGAAGAAGTGCCCATGCCCTGGGACTGGCCTGTGGAAACGAACTACCACGAGTCGCGGGCGTTTTGCCGTTGGAAAGCTGAGCAAACTGGCCAGCCAGTGCGCCTGCCAACCGAGGATGAGTGGAACCGCATTTATGACCATGCACAGCTTGCAGATGTACCAGCCCACGCGCGGGCCAACGCCAATTTGCACTTGGACCATTGGGCATCAAGCTGCCCGGTAAACCAGTTTGCGCATGGAGACTTGTTCGATGTGGTGGGCAATGTGTGGCAGTGGTGTGAAACCCCCACTTACCCTTTTGATGGTTTCGATGTACACCCGATTTACGATGATTTCACAAGCCCCACGTTTGACAATCGCCACAATATCATCAAAGGCGGCAGCTGGATTTCATGCGGCAATGAAAGTCGTCACGCTTCACGCTATGCCTTTCGGAAACACTTTTTCCAACACGCCGGTTTTCGTTATGTGGTGACCGACACCCCGGCCACCAATCCTTTGTCGACTTATGAAAGTGACGCGCTGGTCTCGCAGTACGCTGAATTCCATTACGGCGAAGAATCGTTGGGGGTGCCCAATTTCGCGAAAACCATGGCTGACTTGGCGATTACTGTTCACCAACAATATGGCAACGGCGCGTTCGGCAAGGCGCTTGACCTGGGTTGCGCCACTGGCCGCTCGAGCTTTGAGTTGGCCCGCGCGTTCGACAAGGTGCTTGGAATTGATTTCTCGACCCTGTTGATTCAGGTCGGCATTCGGCTGAAGGAAACTGGCGCTATTCGCTACACCTTGCCAGACGAAGGCGAATTGCTGAACTATTACGAGCGCAGGCTGGACACTCTTGACCTGACTGACACCGCTGGGCGAGTGGAGTTTTGGCAAGGAGACGCTTGCAATTTGAAGGATATTCATACCGGCTTTGACCTCGTGTTGGCGGCCAATTTGATCGACAGGCTGTATGCGCCTCGCCGATTCCTGACTGAAGTGGCGAGTCGGTTAAATCCCGGCGGTCTGTTGGTATTGGCTTCGCCTTACACCTGGTTGGAGGAATACACCAAACGCGATGAGTGGATTGGAGGCTTTAAGAAAGACGGTGAGTCTTACAGCACACTGGATGGTTTGAAGGAAATTTTGAGCGGTGCTTTCACACTGGTGGATGCACCGAAGGCCGTGCCATTTGTGATTCGTGAAACCCGCCGCAAGCACCAATACACACTGAGTGAGGTGACAGTCTGGAGGCGGGTAACACACTGAAGGACAGGTAATTCACCACAGGGCTCCAATATTTGCCGTTGGAACCCTGTCTTGGTCGTCTATCGACTATAGAGCATCAAATTCAAAGTGTTTCTTGAATCACTCACCACGCCTGAAGTGGCTTCATTTCTCAAGGCCGTGGCCACATTACTTGGCGAAACACCTTTTGAGAGCAACTTGGCTGCAGCGCCAGCCACATGGGGTGAGGCCATTGATGTTCCGCTTAATACCTGTTGAGCGTTGTCATTGTTGATACCGGCCGAGGTAATTTCGCTGCCCGGTGCAAACAAGTCGACGCAACTGCCTATGTTGGAGAAAGAGGAACGCCTGTCGTTGCGGTCGGTGGATGCCACAGTCAAGGCCAAAGGTTCACGGGCTGGCGAGAATTCGCACGCGTCACGTGAATCGTTGCCGGCAGCCACTACAGTGACGATGCCTGCGTTGTGGGCTGCACGAACCGCTTGATCCACTGCACTGGAAGCTCCACCGCCCAGACTGAGGTTCATTACCGCTGGCTTTACATGGTTTTGAATTACCCAATCAATGCCTGCCACCGTTGATGACGAAGTACCTGTGCCCGCGCAATTAACCACACGTACACCGTGGAGAATCACATTTTTTGCCACGCCAAACTGCGTGCCACCAATAGTGCCCGCAACGTGGGTGCCATGCCCGTTGCAATCGCTGGGTGTGGATGATGGGTCAAACGTATCCGAAGGATTACCAGAAGATGGGGGTGGGGAGCTGGGAGAACCGAACAAGCCCCCAAACAACCCGCCACCACCAAGAAATCCACCGCCCAGAAAACCGCCACCTAACAAGCCGCCCGACGAAGAGCCGATTGTGGCGTCAAAACCGTTGCCCACGCGCCCCCGGAATTCAACGTGGCTTGCTCGCAAGCCCGAGTCTACGACGTAGGCATGTACTTGGGCACCTGTGGATGAGTAGGTGTATCGCATGTCTCGCGCATTTTCACGAGTGTCCAAACGGTCCAGGCCCCAGGTGGCATTGTTTTGCGTAATTTCGTTGTTCAGTTTGAATGTTTGGTCTTGTTCAACATAGGCCACCAAGCCACTTCGGTTCAAGCCGCGAGCAATGTGGTCGGGCAGGTTGACTGCAAAACCCTTGAGTACGTTTTGATAGCGAAAGTTGATTTGTTGTGCGGGTAAACCCAGTTGGGCTTGTGCTTGATCCAGCAGGTTTTTAACAGGAGTACCAACGGGTAAATCCAGAATTTGAGTCAGTGTTGCGGTGTCCTTAAGTACAACAATGTATTGGTTTTGGATGGGTTCGGCTTGGGACAGACTTGCTGTGGCGAACAAGCTTAAGGTTGCAGTAATCCGAATAAGTCGAGAAGGCATGAAAGCTCCGTATAAATAGTAGGCAACACCATTTCATTGATACTTCGCCTGATAAGAATCCGATTCGTATTGAGTGACTAAATGAATCGTCAAATCAGTGCAATAGACCAAGTCTGCAAACCGTGTGTCTTCACATGATAATTGATGCTTTTTTATGCCTAGTTTGTAAGCACTTTTGAAGTGCTTCACTGTGGTATGTTGTTAAAAGTTCAAATACAACTTTCACTGGAATATGAATAACAACAACAGCCACAGTATCGTCATCGGATATATTCTCTGGATTTTTGGTTTCATGGGCGCACACCGTTTTTATTACGGGCGGCCCATCTCCGGCATCATCTGGTTTTTCACACTTGGACTTTTTTTGATCGGCTGGATCGTAGACTTGTTCTTGATACCCAGCATGGACAGAAGCGCCGATCGACGCTTTTTGACTGGTCCGATCAACTACAACATTGCTTGGGTGTTGCTCACATTTTTGGGTATTTTCGGTATCCACCGCTTTTACCAGCGCAAGTGGATTACTGGTGTGATCTACCTGCTCACTGTGGGCTTATTTGGTATCGGTATTATTTACGATTGGTGCACTCTGAATGACCAAATCGATGAACTTCATCGAGATGGTGCATTGAGCTAATAGGGTTTACTTCACAGTGCCGAAATGTTTTTCGGTGTCGCGAATGAATCCATCGAACAAAGCCAGTTTGGCGGCTGGGCTAATCAGCTTTAAGGGCAAGCCCAGCCCGAAGCGCCCGGCCATGGCGAACTTCCATACAAAGCGGCAGCCTTCATCTGTGGGTGTGACTTCATACAACTCTGCAAACTGTTTGAATGCGGGTGCATTGGCCTGTTCCACATAAAAGGCATGGCGACGTTCTGCTTCGTCCCAAATGAAAAATCGTTCTTTCAACTTGATGGTGTTGAAGTTTGCTGCCACCTCGCGGGTAGTCCCCACTCGGAAAGGCCTTTCGCTGGTGTAGCGGCCGTTCAAGGCCTTGCACCATGCCAGTGGCTTGTCAGCCACCAAGCCTGCCCATACTTCGTCGGCGGTGGCGTTCAGATGCATTGAATAGTCGAAGCGGAGCGGGGCAGTGTCGAAAAACGATTCGTCAGTGACCTTGTCGAGGTCGAACCAAATGGCCATGTTGTGTCTCCGAGTTTCGCCTAATGACCCAGCTAAAAGCAGTTGTCGCAAAGGTAGCACCATCGCAAAACGAGTCAGTTGAGGTATATTGGATTGAATAAAAAGATTCCAATTAAAACCACTCAATTATCGCCTGCGCATCACTGCCAATCAACTTTATATGGAGCAGGAAATGAGCACCGACACCAGACCACCCTTACCCCCATTCGATCTTGAATCGGCAGCCAAAAAGGCCCGTGCTGCGGAGAACGCCTGGAACACCAGAGACCCTGTGGCAGTTTCCATGGCCTACACAGAAGATTCCAAATGGCGCAATCGCAGTGAAATATTTCAGGGCAGGGCGGCCATTGTTGATTTCCTGACCCGAAAATGGGCGCACGAAAATGGCTACAGATTAATCAAGGAAGTGTGGGCATGCTCGGATAACCGAATTGCAGTAAGGTTTGCCTACGAATGGCATGACACCGACGGGAAGTGGTTTCGAAGTTACGGCAACGAAAACTGGGAGTTTGACGAAAGAGGGTTGATGCAGGCGCGTCACGCCAGTATCAATGATATTCCCATCAACGAATCGGATCGGTTGTTTCACTGGCCACAAGGCCCGCGACCAGCCGATCACCCGGGCCTTAGTGATCTGGGGCTGTGAAAGCACTTCCGCTTTGATCGCGCGATGACAAATGGCTGTTGAGTGTTTCAGCAACAATTCTCAAGGTGTGCTCAAGACGTTCATCACCTAAATTGCCACCCAGGGAGAGCCGCACCGCATTGGGTGTGGTGCCTTCCAGGCAAAACATGTCGGCGCTGGCAATTGCGATACCACGGTTCAGCAGGCGCCCGCAAAACGCGGACTGATTCCACACCGAGGGCAAGTTTAACCAAAGGTGAAACCCTTCGGGATTGGTCTCGATTTTGAAATCTCCCAAAATCCGTTTTGCGATGATTTGTCTTCTCTGACTCATCATACGAATGCTATCCAGACACATTTGCGCAGTGCCATCAAGAATCCACTGGGTGGACAGTGCGGTACACATCGGGCTGGCCATGATTTGGGTGGCCCTCAATGATGACGCGATTCGCTTTGACTCCAGTTCGGTGGGACACACCAGAAATGCAATTCGAAGACCTGCGCTGCATGTTTTGGACAACCCATTGATGTAGTAAGTCAGCTCCGGCGCAAGACTGGCCAATGACGTGGGTGGGGTGCGCATTAGTTTGCTGTAGGGGTCGTCTTCAATGATTTTCAGACCAAATCGTCGAGCGACCTCAACCAGTTCCCGTCTGCGTGTTTCGCTGATTGTTCGCGTGGTTGGATTCTGGATGGTCGGGTTCAAATACAAGGCCCGAACTTTATTGACTCTGCAATGCGCCTCCAAGGCATCGGGCAGAATGCCTTCGCCATCACCGGGTATCCCCAGTGTTCGGATGCCAAGCAAGCCTGCCATGGCTTTTACACCGGGGTAGGTGATAGCCTCCGCACACAAAGTGTTGCCCGAACCAACCAAAGCAGTCATGAGGCCCGACAGCGTGGCCTGAATGCCTGGAGTCACCAGCACAGTTCGCCCCTTATGATGCGGACTGATTCCATTTAACCATGTTGAGGCAGCTTGTTGATCTTCTTCGCTTCCACCGAAATCCTGGTACCTGGTCAGCCTGTGAAAGTTTCCTTGTTCAGTCACATGCCGCGCGCCGTGCCGCATGCGGGCAAGGATCTCAGGCTCTTGCGGTTCAGGTGCCATATTCATGGTCATTTCAATCAGCGTGGGTTCTGCTTCAAGCTGGTTTGAGTTTCTTATCCGGACGTAGCTGCCTACGCCTGCCTTGGACGTGATCAGGCCGCGGTGCTGCGCTTCCTGATAGGCACGTGCAACCGTGGTGTAGTCCAGATTCAAGCCTTTGGCCAGTTCACGAATGGGTGGAAGCCGGTCGTCAAGCTGCAGCACGCCCCGTTGTATTTCGAGTTCAATTGCTTCGGCAATAGCCAAATAGGCAGGCTTGTCCCAACTGGAAAGCACCTTGTTCCAGTCTTCCAAAAGAGTTGATCTGCTTCGCATGTTCACTCGCTGTGCCTGTCGGTTTCAAATGGGTGCAAGCAACTTGCGCGCCCGGTGCATTGCACTTTTCAGGTGCGGTGTTTTTGACTTGTGTGGTGATGTCAGCTGTCAGGTTTGAGAATGGAACTGGCTGGAGAGTCGCATGAAATGGATTTGATTGCACATTGATTGGATTTGGAGAGCTTGAATTGGTACAGGCATTGCGACTCTGTGAGCGTGCGCCGGCACAGTGCAATTCACTTTCACGGTGCCTATTTGTTGATGACTCTGGAGATCATGAAATGCCTAAAGTAAATCACCCCGCTCACGTAGATGGCGACTATTTTGTTGATTACGAAGAGAAAGTATTTGAGGATGTAAAGGCCGAACCCGGTCAAAAAGCGCTGGTGACTTTTCACACGGTTGCCTTTGAAGGTTCAATTGGTTTTGTGAACCTGTTGCAGGCCACACGCTTGCAGCGCAAAGGTTTCGAAACATCGGTGTTGCTGTATGGCCCAGGCGTTACTTTGGGCGTGCAGCGTGGTTTCCCCACCTTGGGCAATGAAGCCTTCCCTGGTCACTTGAATTTCAACAATCAAATCAAGAAATTCATGGGTGAGGGCGGCAAGGTGTACGCATGCCGTTTTGCCTTGCAAGCACTCTACGGCCATGGCGAACCTTCACTGATTGAAGGCATTCGCCCAATCAACCCCTTGGATGTGATGGATTTGGTGCTGATTCACAAGCGCGATAGCGCTGTGATTATTGACACCTGGACCTTGTAAACATGCAGCGGGGTTCGCTCTCAGCAACCCCGCAAGTTGGCAGTCGATGTGGAGAGTGTGTTCATGACTGAGCCCAGAGTAATTCGCGCAGCCGCTGCGCAAATCGCGCCTGATCTAAAGGACCCTGGCCGGACTATCCAGCGGGTTTGCGAAACCATGGCGCAGGCGGCGGACCAGGGCGTACAAATCATCGTGTTCCCGGAAACGTTTGTACCGTACTACCCTTATTTTTCATTTGTGTCGCCGCCGGTTCGGCAAGGTAAGGACCATCTTCGGCTTTACGACCATGCGGTGATTGTGCCCGGCAAGGAGACAGAGACGATTTCAGCCATGGCAGCCAAATACAATATGGTGGTTGTTTTGGGTGTGAATGAACGTGACCACGGTACGCTTTACAACGCGCAAATTATTTTCAACGCCAATGGCGAAATTCTATTGAAGCGCCGAAAAATAACTCCGACTTACCATGAGCGAATGGTGTGGGGGCAGGGCGATGCATCGGGTTTGAAAGTGGTGGAGTCTGCAGTGGGCCGAGTTGGCGCATTGGCGTGTTGGGAACATTACAACCCTTTGGCACGGTATTGCTTGATGGCTCAGCATGAAGAAATTCACTGTGCCCAGTTTCCGGGTTCTTTGGTTGGGCAAGTGTTTGCCGATCAGATGGAAGTGACAATTCGCCACCACGCGCTGGAGTCGGGCTGCTTTGTGATCAACAGCACTGCCTGGCTTTCCGAAGAACAGGTTCAAAGTATTTCGCAAGACAGCACTTTGCAAAAAGGCCTGCGCGGTGGTTGTTTCACTGCGATTGTCAGCCCTGAAGGCAAGTTGCTGGGCGAGCCTCTAACCGAGGGTGAAGGATTGGTGGTGGCTGATCTTGACATGGCACTGATCACGAAGCGCAAACGGATGATGGATTCGGTTGGTCACTATGCGCGGCCCGAGTTGTTGAGCTTGTTGGTCAGGGATGAGGCTTCAAGTCCCATGAGAAGAATTTCGGGAGTGCAGCATGCTGAGTACTGATCTTCAAACCTATGGCTTGAGGCTGGAAGACCCGTCTGCGGGGGTTCAAAGCCGGCGTGGTGGTGCTGGCCCTTCCGATCACAAAGCGGTTGTGGTGGATGGGCAAACCGTGATGATTCCTGTTCATACGCATACCGCATGGGACTCTCCTTTCATGGCCAGCAAGCCCGATGCCAACGGGAAAAGCGAGCTTCGTAAAAACGGCATTCCAATTGCAGTGATTGATTTTCCAAAGCAACCAAAATTTTATGGCCTTAAAACTGCTGAGGGAATTCCATACGAACAAATTGCCACACTGCACAGCAGCGATGTGTTGGCCACCACCGTGTTGCAAACCTGCATTCGTTACCAAAGCAGAAACAAAACATGCAAGTTTTGCTCGATTGGCCAGTCTTTGGCGGCAGGCCGAACCATTGAGCGAAAAACACCGCAGCAACTTGCAGAGGTGGCCAAGGCAGCTGTTGAGTTGGACGACGTGAAGCAGATGGTGATGACCACGGGCACACCGGCCACGCCAGATCGAGGGGCGGCAATCATGGTTGAAAGTGTGCTGGCTGTGAAGGCGGCTGTGGATTTGCCGATTCAAGTGCAAATTGAACCACCAGACCGATTCGAGTGGTTTGATGAATTAAAGAAAAGTGGCGCAGACACCTTGGGTATGCACCTCGAAGTTATTTCCGACGCCGTGCGGCAGACCATGATGCCGGGCAAGGCCACTGTGCCCGTGAGTTACTACATGCAGGCATTTGATGCTGCGGTGAAGGTGTTTGGACGCGGGCAGGTGAGCACTTACATCATCGCGGGCTTGGGCGATACACAGTCTGAAATTCTGGACATGTGCCGTGAGCTGATCCAGCGCGGAGTGTACCCCTTCGTGGTTCCCTTCGTACCGATCGGTGGCACGCCTTTGGAAAGCCATCCAGTTCCCAGTTCGGAATTCATGCGTGAAGTGCTTCAGCCTGTTGGTCAAATGTTGCGGGAAGCCGACCTGTTGTCCAAAGACATGAAAGCCGGCTGCGGAAAATGTGGTGCGTGTTCAACACTGAAAACTTTTGAAGCCTGAGCCTGTGAGTGAGGTGCTGCCATGTTTATTACCGAAATGAATGTTGAGGAATTTGCGCACAGTGAGTGCCACATCAAATTGGCCGTAGATGACTGGGCGTTGCGAGAGGCTCAGAAATTGCGCAACGATGTTTTTGTGGTTGAGCAAGGCATTTTCCAGACTAGTGACCATGATGTGTTTGACAGCAGCGCCTATACCCTGGTGGCCACCATCGGTTTGCTGGGTATTCCCGATGCTGTGGTGGGCACCGTACGAATTCATGAGCAGGCTCCGGGTGTGTGGGTGGGCTCGCGCCTTGCTGTGGATCAGGCTTATCGATCAGTCAAAGGCCTTGGAAAAGCGCTGATTGCCATAGCGGTGAGTAGTGCACGCGCGCAAGGGTGCACTGCCTTTTATGCGAATGTTCAACTGCCAAATGTGGGTTTGTTTCAAAAGCTGGGTTGGCAGGCTTTGGGTGATGTAAGCGTGCACGGTGTGCAGCACATGTTCATGCAAGCCAACCTTGACATGTACCCGGTAGAGCACGACCCAGGCCGAGGATTTATTCACCTTTTCAAGCAACCATCAAGCCAAGCACCGATTGAGAGGCGCGTATGAGTTGGCTACAAACACTGGTGCACAGCATTCGGGAAAGCAAGGGGCTTGCGCATAAAAAAGACATTGCGATTGCAATGGATGAATTGGCGAGCGCACAACCTTGCGATTCTTCATGCCGGGTGGGAGATGACTGCGCCGTGTTGAGGTCGGCGGATGGTTCTTTTCTTCTGTTTGCTATTGAAGGCTTCATGAACGAGTTTGTTCAGGAGGACCCCTGGTTTGCTGGCTATTGCGGCGTGATGGTGAATGTCAGTGACATCGCTGCAATGGGTGGGCGTGCCACGGCGGTTGTAGATGCAGTGTGGACTGCTGATTCATGGCAGCTGCAAAGAATTCTCCAAGGCATGGCGGCAGCATCGGCCCGATACAGGGTGCCTATTGTTGGCGGGCACACCAACGCCAGAAATGAACAAGCTCAACTGGCTGTGTCAATTATTGGTTCAGCAAACGCCGTGTTGAGCAGTTTTGAGGCCAAGCCCGGCGATGTGTTGATGAGTGTGATTGATTTGAGAGGCAGTTACCACGGTGCTGGAAACAACTGGAATGCCAGTACAGACTCGCCAGCGGAACGCTTGCGGGCAGATCTGGAATTGCTGCCACAGGTGGCAGAAGGTGGTTTGGCGGTGGCCTGTAAAGACATCAGTATGGCGGGTGCTTTGGGCACCACATTGATGATGCTGGAATGTTCTGCATGCGGTGCTGAAATTTGGCCAGCTGCATTTCCACGCCCACAGGAAGTCTCTGTAGAACGCTGGATGCAAACCTTCCCCAGTTTTGGTTTCGTGTTCAGTGTGCCACCGACTTGTGTGGAGCGGATGAAGCAACTTTTTGGAAGCAGGGATTTGCGTTGCGAACCCGTGGGGCATGTGATTGAGGGCTCCATGGTTTGGGTAAATCATGAAAGCGAGCGGGAACTGTTGTGGGATTTTTCTGGCACACCACTGTTGGGTTGCAGCCAGTTGAATCACGCAACTGATGTGGTGGGAGAGGCGCATGCCTGTGGTTCGATTTGATGTGATGTGGCCAGATGCCACGGTGATGAAGTGCCAGTCGCCTTCCACGGTGATTCGAAATTTCTTGCATGAGGGGCAGCGTGTGTCTTTGCCCGAGTTTTTGAAAATTTCTGAACTGGGGTTGAGTGCGGCCAGCGAGCGTGTGCGCGAAAAATATGGGTTTGCCTGCTCAGCAGCCATTGATCAACTGGAAATCATCCTTGCCAAGGCAACTGATTTTCAGGGTTGGGAAGCGGCTGTGGTGCAAGTCATCCGAATGGATTGAGGGAGAAGAATGTGAGTGCTGAACCACGTAAATTGAAAGATCATTATTCTGTTGTTGTAATCGGCGGTGGCCAGGCTGGGCTCTCGATGAGTTATCACCTGACTCGCAAAGAGATTGATCATGTTGTGCTGGAAAGAAACCAGATCGGGCACAGCTGGCGCAATCAGCGATGGGACAGCTTTTGTTTGGTAACCCCAAACTGGCAATGCAATTTGCCTGGCTTTCCGTATGCTGGGCCTGAACCAAAAGGCTTCATGAAAAAAGCGGACATAGTTGCGTACCTGGAGGCATTTGCTGCGTCGTTTCAGCCACCTGTGTTCGAAGGTGTCGCAGTGAAACAGCTGCGCAAGTTAAGCGGTGGCTTGTTCGAAATTCAAAGCACGCACGGAACATTGACGGCGAAGCAGGTGGTAGTGGCTGTGGGTGGCTACCACAAGCCAAGAATTCCAAGGGTGTCAGAAAAAGTACCTGCGCATATCCGACAGATTCATTCTTCAGAATATCGGAATCCTGCTCAGTTTTCAGAGGGCAATATTCTGGTGATTGGCTCTGGCCAAAGTGGTTGTCAAATTGCAGAAGACTTTCATTTGGCAGGCCGACATGTGCACTTGTCAGTGGGCAGCGCTCCCCGTGTAGCGCGCCGCTACCGTGGCCGCGATGTTGTGGAATGGCTGGCCGACATGGGGCACTACGACATGCCCGTGGAGTTGCACCCCCAGAAGGAAGCGGTCCGAGCCAAGGCCAATCATTACGTGACTGGTCGCGATGGTGGCCGGGACATTGACCTGAGAGTGCGGGCAAAGGAGGGCATGCAACTTCATGGCCGTTTGATCAATTGCGTGGATGGTGTGATGCATTTTGCAGATGACCTCACGAAGAATTTGGACAACGCGGACCAGAGCAGCGAGAACATCAAGAACATGATTGATGGCTTCATTGCCGAGAATGGAATTTCGGCACCGAACGAGGCCAGATATGTTCCTGTGTGGACGCCTGAGGATGGAGGGTCATTTATCGATTTGATTGCTGAAAACATCACTGGAATTGTTTGGTCCGTGGGTTTTGAAAGCTCGTTTGACTGGATCGATTTACCGATCTTCAATGGCAAAGGTTACCCGAATCATTATCGGGGTGTTAGCCGCGAACCAGGTGTTTATTTTCTCGGTTTGCCGTGGTTGCACACCTGGGGCTCGGGGCGTTTCTCGGGTATTGCGCGTGACTCTGAGTTCCTGCTTGAGCAAATTGAACAGCAGCTTCAAGCTGTGCTTGAAGGCGTCAATTAACCGTCCGATAAGCCTCAACAAACCGGCTCGGTTGCTTTTTGGGGCGGCCGGTTTTCATGTCAATGCACACCCATTGAGTGTGCCCTTGCATCACGGTGGCGTGGTCGCTTTCGCGCACAAACTGGTACTGGCGAGTCATGTCGGCTTTGCCTTCGTTGTGGCTGATCCAGGTGGCAATCCACAGCGTATCGCCTGCAAAGGTGGGGCGTTTGTATTCCAGGTGATGCTGGCGTGCCACACAGCCGTAGCCCAATTCTACAAAGTCTTGAAACGTTAGCCCAAGTTGCCTGGAATGCAGTGCCGCAATAGCCTGCATCCACACCAGGTAAATGGTGTTGTTGGTGTGCTCGAATTCGTCGAGATGTTCAGGCTGCACCGTTAACTTGCCTACACATTGTGGGGTGCATGGCCACACGCTTTGTGGTGTGTCGCTGATGGCGATGGTTTGGATATCGCTGACTTTGAAAATGTTGGAGTTGGTCATAGGTCCTTGATTTTGCAACAATGGGGCGATGCCGCTTGACATTTCATTATTACTTTTGTTGGGCATATCGAAAGCGTATGTCGCTGATGGTGACAGGTCAATGAAACAAATCGCAGTTTTTACAAATTCGCGATACGGAGAATTTTTCAGAAACCCCAGCCCGACCCAATCCCCAACAATGTGGCTACACCAAGCGCCGCAAACATCGCTGCAGCAATTCGGTGCACCAGCTTCATCGGAATTTTTTCAGCCAGCTTGTCGCCAGCAAACACCGCAGGCACGTCGGCAATCAGCATGCCCAATGTAGTACCCGCAACTACCATAAGCACATCGTTGTAGTGTGCTGACATGGCCACGGTGGCTATTTGGGTTTTGTCGCCCATTTCCGCTAAAAAGAAGGTGATGAAGGTGGCACCGAACACACCCAGCTTGGTAGCCAGCTGAGTTTCTTCATCTTCGATTTTGTCAGGAATGAGTGTCCACACTGCCATGGCGATGAAGGATGCGCCAAGCACCCAACGCAGAACGGATTGATCCACATTGGCGGTGATCCAGCTACCCACCACGCCAGCCAGGCCGTGATTGATCAGTGTGGCCAAGGTAATGCCAATGATGATGGGAATTGGTTTTTTGAAACGTGTGGCCAACAGAAATGCGAGTAACTGGGTTTTGTCGCCAATTTCAGCGAGTGCAATTACACCGGTGGATACGAGAAGTGCCGAAGACATGACATAAGTTCCTGGGCCTGGAAAAACCAAATGACCACGCAGCTTCTCCAGGCCGATCTGGAAGCTGAGTAGTCAAAGGTCTTGCCAAGTTCTTGAACCGCTTACGCCATAGCCTGTAAATGATGATAGGCCAAGTGTGTTGACGTAAGCCTTTCCTTGCGGAAAGAGGCTACTCCCCAATGAGTGTCGCAATGATAGGACTTGGCATTTAAAAAATCAAGTCAATCGAGATTGGCCTCAAAGGGAAATCGACAAATCGTTCAAGGGGTGCAGCCCGAGAAATCTTGGTTTCAAGAGATCGTGAATAGTTGCTTCACTCACCTCACTTAACTTGCCTGGGTTCCATTTTGGCGATTTGTCTTTGTCCACCAGCAATGCCCGCACGCCCTCCGGAAAGTCTGGATGTACGCAGCAGCCCACGGAAGCCTGATACTCCAGCCGCAATACATCGGCCAGGTCTGCGCCTGCATGGCGCTTCATCAATTCAAATGAAAGCGCAGCCGAAGTGGGAGAGCCATGCGCATATGCTTGAGCAGCTTTGGCCAGCCAGGCCACCTCGCTTTGTTGCAGCGCGCGCAAGGACACGTCGATTTCAGCCAGTGTGTCATGGTTCATTACGGCATCAATTTCTTTGGCGTGTGTATGTAACAAAGGCGTGGGTGCCTTCACTTCAAACTGTTTTAGCAGGGCAGACAATTTTTCCTTGTCCGATTTCAGCTCACCCTGCCAGCTGGTGTTTTCAATGGCATGCAGTACATTTGAAAACTGCGCATGTTCTATCACTGCATCGGCCCAATCCCCCATCAATGCATCGCCCGCGTTGACGATTGCGCCGGTCAGGGCCAAAAACAAACTCGTGCGCGCGGGCATGCGATGCAAGAACCAGGTGCCTGCCACATCCGGGTACAAACCAATGTGAATTTCCGGCATGGCAATGCGTGCATTGGGGCTGACTACGCGGTGGGAGGCACCCACCATCAAACCCACGCCACCACCCATCACAATGCCGTGTGCCCAACACAAAATGGGTTTGGGGTAGGTGTGTATGCGGTAGTCCAGCCGGTATTCACGTTCGAAAAAAGCCTCGGCTTCCGGCGGTACTACGCCTGCCCCTACGCGCTTGCTGGCGTGGTGCAAACTTACCACGTCTCCGCCCGCACAAAAGGCTTTGTCGCCTGCTGCACTAAGCACCACACCTGCAATCGAATCGTCTTCCGCCCAGCTTTTTAATTGGGGGTCGAGCAGGTCGATCATGGGCAATGTGAGCGCATTCAAGGCTGCGGGGTTATTAAGCACGGCGTGGCCAAAACTGAGGCCGCTTGCGGTTGGGAAAGTGCCGAATGTGACAGGTGCTGACATAATGTGATTGGAATGTAAGGTGTAAACCGACTGCAAACAATACACCGATTCCAGGGACAAATAAAAAAAGCCCGGTGCTTTCACACCGGGCTTTTTCAGCTACCAAGTCAAATTAATGGTGCAGATCAAATCGATCGGCATTCATCACTTTGTTCCAGGCGGCCACGAAGTCGTTCACAAACTTCTTCTCGGCATCTGCACCGGCATACACTTCGCACAGTGCACGCAGTTGCGAGTTGGAACCGAAGCACATGTCGGCCAGGGTACCTGTCCACTTCACTTCGCCTGTCTTGCGATCACGGCCTTCCAAAACACCGTCGGCGCTGGTTGACTTGCTCCACTTGGTGCTCATGTCGAGCAAGTTGGTGAAGAAGTCAGTGGTCAATGCCTCTGGGCGCTTGGTGAACACACCATGCTTGGCACCACCCACGTTGGCGTTCATGGCACGCAAGCCACCCACCAACACGGTCATCTCAGGTGCGGTCAAGCCCAGCAAGCTGGCCTTGTCGATCAAACGCTCTGCCGCTGTGCCTTCCAGGCCTTTGCGGGCATAGTTGCGGAAACCATCAGCTGTGGGTTCCAGAACTTCGAAGGAATCGACATCGGTTTGATCTTGCGTTGCGTCGGTGCGACCCAGCGCAACTGGCACAGTAATGCTGTGACCTGCTTTCTTCGCAGCCGCTTCAACACCGGCAGCACCTGCAATCACGATGAGGTCGGCAATTGAAATTTTCTTGCCATTGCCTGCATCATTGAATTGCTTTTGAATGCCTTCCAGTTGCTCCAGTACCTTGCTCAGTTCTGCAGGGTTGTTGGCTTCCCAGTTTTTCATGGGGGCCAGGCGAATGCGGGCACCGTTGGCGCCGCCACGCTTGTCGCTGTTGCGGTAAGTGGAAGCAGAAGCCCAAGCTGTACGTACCAATTGAGGAATGCTCAAGCCGCTGGCCAGTACTTTGGCTTTCAGGGCTGCAACATCAGCATCGTCTGCATGCTTGTAATCAGCTGCGGGCACTGGGTCTTGCCAAATCAAATCCTCCGCAGGTACCAATGGGCCAATGTAACGGCTCTTTGGACCCATGTCGCGGTGCGTCAGCTTGAACCATGCACGGGCATAGGCGTCCGCAAACTCGTCAGGGTTGTTCAGGAAGTGACGAGAAACTTTCTCGTAATCCGGATCCATGCGAAGCGCCAGGTCGGCTGTGGTCATCATGGGTGCGTGGCTCTTGTTGGGGTCGTGTGCGTCCACAACAGTGCCAGCACCTGCGCCACCTTTTGGCTTCCACTGGTGTGCACCGGCTGGGCTCTTCGTCAGTTCCCAATCGTATTTGAACAGGGTTTCAAGGTAACCCATGTCCCACTTGGTGGGGTTTGGTTTCCATGCGCCTTCAATACCGCTGGTGGTGGTGTCACCGCCCTTGCCAGAGCCATGCTTATTGATCCAGCCCAAACCTTGCTCTTCAATGGGTGCACCTTCGGGCGCTGGGCCGACCAGGGCCGGGTTGCCTGCACCGTGTGCCTTACCGAATGTGTGACCACCCGCGACCAGTGCCACTGTTTCATAGTCGTTCATGGCCATGCGGCCGAAAGTAGTGCGAATGTCGTGTGCTGAAAGCTTGGGGTCGGGGTTGCCGTCCGGACCTTCCGGGTTAACGTAAATCAAACCCATTTGTACAGCAGCCAAGGGGTTTTCAAGGTCACGCTTGCCGCTGTAGCGGCTGTTGGGCTTGTCGCTGGTGGCCAGCCACTCAGCTTCCGGGCCCCAATACACTTCCTCGGGCTCGTACACGTCTTTGCGGCCAAATGCGAAACCAAAGGTTTTGAAACCCATGGTGTCCATGCAGTAAGTACCGGCCAGGGTAATCAGGTCGGCCCATGACAATTGCTTGCCGTACTTCTGCTTGATTGGCCACAACAGTCGACGTGCCTTGTCCAGGTTGCCGTTGTCGGGCCAGCTGTTCAACGGTGCAAAACGTTGCATGCCGGTGCCAGCACCGCCACGGCCATCGGCGATACGGTATGTACCTGCGGCGTGCCATGTCATGCGAACGAAGAACGGGCCGTAGTGACCGTAGTCTGCGGGCCACCAGTCTTGAGAATTGGTGTACAGCGCTTCCAAGTCCTTCAGAAGGGCAGGCACATCGAGTTTCTTGACTTCTTCCACATAGTCGAAGTCTTCGCCCATGGGGTCAGTCAATGGGGAATTCTGGTTCAACAATTTAATGTTCAGTGCGTTGGGCCACCAGCTTGCGTTAGTGGGTGTGCCGGCAATCGCTGTTTTGGGACCATCGCCCGTGAATGGGCACTTTGCATCATTTGACATACATCTCTCCTTGGTTGCCGTTAATTATTAACTGCTGAATTCAGTGTAGGGTGCTAAATCCTATCAATCAAGTTGTTTTTATAAATTTACCCTATAGGCAGGGGCAATTGACATTTTTGACCTTCAGCATGTCTTTCATATTAATACCGGAAAAAAAGTTGGTCACTCCTCGTCGAAAGAGTCGTACTTCTCGCAAAGAAAGTCGATCAACGCACGCACCGCAGGCAGCATGCCCCGCCTGGAGGGGAATACCACATGAATGATTTCACGACGGGGCGACCAGTCGGGCAATAACTTCACCAGCTCGCCGCTGGCAACTTGCTTGGGCACCATGAGGTTAGGCAACTGAACCACGCCCACACCCGCCATGGCGCTGGCCCGCAAGGCCACCATGTCGGTGGTCACCAGCCGTGGTGAATGGGGTATCACGATTCGCTCACCACTGGCGTGGGTCAGGCACCATTCAAAACTGGTTTGTACCTGACCTTGGGTTTGCCCCAAACCCAGGCTTGGCCAGTCAATCAAATCGTTGGGGTTTGTGGGCAAGCCCTTTTTGTTGATCAAGCAGGGCGATGCCACCAAACACAGGCCACGGTCTGAGAGTACCTTGAGCACCAAGTCACTGCTGTCCAAAGGCAATGGGCGAACCCGTATGGCCAGGTCAACACCCTCGGCCACCACATCCACCCGCCTGTTGCTGGCTTCCATGTGCACTGTGACTTGCGGATGTTTCACCAGAAATTCCGCCAGCATGTCGCCAATGTGTGCATGCAGCAATGCGATGGGACAAGTCATGCGGATCAGGCCACGTGGCTCGGAATGATTTTGTTCAATCAATTCCTGCGCACTTTCTGCCTCAATCAACATGGCCTTGCAGTGCTGGTAGTAAGTTTTTCCGATTTCTGTGATGTGCAGCTTGCGGGTGGAGCGATACAGCAGTTGCGTGTTCAGGCGCTTTTCAAGCTCGGCAATTCGGCGGCTAATTTTCGATTTCGGAACACCCAGTGCGCGTGCCGCAGCAGAGAAACCCTGGTGTTCAACCACTTTGGCAAAGTAGTACAGGTCGTTGAGATCCATGTGTATTTGCCCCTTATTGTTCCTCATGCAGAACGATCTGTTGAGTTTTTGCGTGCTTATCAATGATTGTTTGTTTCAATAGCATATTGCCATTATTAACTGTCAATGAGAAGGAAGACACCATGAGCAAGCCCTATGTTCGTCTTGATAAAAACGATGCTGCTGTGCTGTTGGTTGATCACCAGGCCGGTTTGCTGTCGCTGGTGCGGGATATCGATCCCGATCGTTTCAAAAACAATGTGTTGGCCTTGGCCGATTTGGCGAAATATTTCAAATTGCCCACCATTTTGACGACCAGTTTTGAGACCGGCCCGAATGGCCCCTTGGTGCCCGAGTTGAAAGAAATTTTCCCCGATGCACCTTACATTGCACGCCCCGGTCAGATCAATGCCTGGGACAACGACGAGTTTTTGGCCGCAGTCAAAGCCACTGGCAAAAAGCAATTGATTATTGCGGGTGTGGTCACCGAGGTATGCGTTGCATTCCCAGCCTTGTCGGCCCTTGAAGAAGGATATGAGGTGTTTGTGGTGACCGATGCATCGGGTACATTCAACGAACTGACACGCCACTCTGCCTGGGAAAGAATGAGCAACGCAGGAGCACAGTTGATGACCTGGTTCGGCGTGGCTTGTGAACTGCACCGTGATTGGCGCAACGACATTGAAGGATTGGGTGCCTTGTTCTCGAATCACATTCCAGACTATCGCAACCTGATTACCAGCTACACAGCACTGACGAAGTAATCGCAAACCGTTATGATTTTGACATGAACAAAATCAAGCGAATTGAACTTCGAAGTGCCGATTTGGGCGAAGGCATGTTGGTGAAACGTGCCTTGCCCAGTCGCCACCAGCGCATGGTTGGGGCGTGGTGTTTTCTGGACCATGCCGGCCCCGTGAATTTTGCTCCTGGCAAGGGTATGCATGTGGGCGCACACCCGCACACCGCATTACAAACTTTCACTTGGTTGATCGATGGCGAAGTGCTGCACAAAGACAGCCTGGGCAATGAGCTGATTATTCGCCCAGGGCAGGTGAACCTGATGACCGCGGGGCGTGGCATTGTACACACCGAAGATTCGGTGGTGAATGGTGGCCGCCTGCATGCAGCACAGTTGTGGATCGCCTTGCCGCCAGAACTTGCAGATTGCGAACCCGATTTTGCCCATTATCCGGAACTGCCCGTTTGGCATTTTGAAGGTATTCAACACACTTTGCTGGCTGGTTCTTATTGCGGGCACACTGCGCTTACCGCGGTGCATACGCCCATGCTGGGCATGGATTTGTTTAGCGCACACGGTGGCGCTGTAGCATTGAATTTGAACCCGGAATTTGAATACGGATTTCTACCCTTAACCGGGCAGGTGAACGTGCAGGGCGAGACTTACACACCCGATGAGTTCGCCTATCTGGAACCTGGTTCAGAGAACCTTGAGATGACCCTGAGCACCGATGCGCGTGTCTTGTTGCTGGGCGGTGTGCCGTTTGAAACACCCGTGCAAATGTGGTGGAATTTTGTTGGCCACAGCAAGGAAGCCATTGCACAAGCTCAAAAAGATTGGGAGCAGGGCGATCCGCGTTTTGGCGACGTACTCGACGAATCAGCAAACACCGGTGTTGCTGCTCGACTGGCTGCACCAGCACTGCCCTGGAAATAGGGTTTTTAAAGCCATTTCAGGGTTATCCATAGGCCACGCTGACAGCTTGCATTTGGGCAGCCGTGTTGAAGTCGATTACAGTAGATGTATCGACTGACACGGAGTGCCCCATGGATTTTTCCCTGACCCCTGCATTGAAATCGCTTCAAGATGAGGTGAGAACTTTCATTGCCGAACAGATCATTCCTCTGGAGAAAGACCCACGTCAAACCGCGCACGGACCTTCTGAGGGACTGCGCGAGGAATTGGTGAGTTTGGCCCGCAAGGCAGGTTTGTTGACTCCGCATGCGCCCAAAGAACTGGGTGGGCGCGGCTGGAGCCACATTGAAAAAGCAATTGCATTTGAAGAGGCTGGTTACTCCACCTTGGGGCCCACGGCCATGAATATTCATGCGCCCGATGAAGGCAATATTCACTTGCTGGAGGTGGTGGCCACGGATTCGCAAAAAGAGCGCTGGTTAAAACCCATGGTGCAGGGAGAAATTCGTTCGTGTTTCGCCATGACCGAGCCTGCTCCAGGCGCTGGCGCAGACCCTTCGATGATGCAAACCACTGCGGTGAAAGACGGCGATCACTACGTGATTAATGGCGACAAGTGGTTTATTACTGGTGCTGAAGGGGCGAGCTTTGCCATCATCATGGCGAAGATGGAAGACGGCACCGCCACCATGTTTTTAAGTGATATGAATGCCTCCGGGATTGAGTATGTGCGCACCATGGATGCGATGGACGCCTGTTTCACGGGTGGGCATGGCGTGTTGAAGTTCAATAATTTACGCGTACCCGCCACCGACGTGCTGGGCGAAATCGGCAAGGGCTTTCGCTATGCGCAAGTGCGCCTGGCACCTGCTCGTTTGACCCACTGCATGCGCTGGTTGGGCCAGGCCCGCCGAACCCATGACATAGCATTGGACTATGCCCGCAAACGACAGGCCTTTGGTGTGCAACTGGGTGCACACGAGGGTGTTAGTTTCATGTTGGCCGACAACGAAATGGATTTGCACACGGCACGTTTGCACATATGGCACACGGCATGGATGCTGGATCAAGGTGAGCGATGCAACTTTGAATCCAGCCGCGCCAAGGTGGTGTGCTCAGAAGCTGAATGGCGCGTGGTGGATCGCAGTGTGCAAATTCTGGGCGGGCAGGGTGTGACCAGTGAAACCATTGTGAGCCGAATTTTCACCGACATGCGCGCCTTCAGGATTTACGATGGTCCCAGTGAAGTGCACCGATTCAGCATGGGCAAAAAATTGATTGCGGGGTTGCATTGATATGAACCACACAGATCTGTTTTCAATGCAGGGCAAGCTGGTGCTGGTGACAGGTGCTTCCAGCGGGCTGGGCAAGCATTTTGCACATGTACTGGCGCAGGCCGGTGCAACCGTGTTGTTGAGTGCGCGCAGCGTGGACAAGTTGCAGCAAGTGTTGGGTCAAATTCAGGCTGCTGGTGGCAAAGCGTTTGCGGTGGCAATGGATGTGAGTAGCTCAGCTTCTGTGAACAATGCCATGGCACACCTGGTTCAAATGTACGGAGTGCCCGATGTACTGGTGAATAATGCAGGGCAATCGATTGCCAAACCCATGCTGGAGCAGACCGAAGCGGATTGGGACCAAATACTGGACACCAATTTGAAAGGTTGCTGGCTGGTGGCCACTGAACTTGCGCGTGCACTGGCTGCAGCGGGCAAGCCAGGTTCGATTGTGAACATGGCCTCCATTTTGGGCGAGCGAGTGGGTGGCTCGGTGGGGCCTTATGCCATTTCAAAAGCCGGTTTGGTGCAGGCCACCAAGGCCATGGCGCTTGAACTAGCCCGTTACAACATTCGTGTGAATGCCATTTTGCCTGGCTATGTGGCCACCGACATGAACAGCGATTTTTTGCACAGCGAACTGGGCGACAAATTGCGCAAGCGAATTCCCTCCCGACAGTTTTGTGAGCTTGGCGATTTGACTGGGCCGCTATTGCTGTTGGCCTCGAATGCAGGGGCGGGGATGACTGGCGCTTGCGTGGCAGTGGACCGCGGGCATTTGGTCAGCGCACTGTAGGGCGGTAGGATGAACGTAACACAGAAGGAATCACTGCAAGGTTTTTTGGCGACTGCACTGGTTGCGGACACAGTGGAAATTGTGAAAGCCGCGCTGCTTTCAGGCGGTGCCGTGCAAGAGAACTGGGCGCTTGATTTGCAAGTAAAAGGCGGAGAATATTCCGGGCTGCTGAATACCGTGCTGCGCTGTGATTCACCCACCGCCGGTGTGGCCATTAGCCATGGTCGTGCCCAGGAATTTGCCTTGTTGCAAACCGTGTTCAATGCCGGGGTGGCTGTACCGCAACCGCTGTGCCTGTGCACAGACACTACAGTGTTTGGTCGTCCGTTTTTTCTGATGCGCAGAATAGGCGGCACTGCCGCTGGTCATGTGCTTGTAAAAAACACGGGGTATGCGCCGGATCGTACCGAGCTTGCACGCCGCCTTGGGCGTGAATTGGCACGCATTCATTCGATCAAGCCGCCTGTAGAAGCACTCGATTTTTTGCACACCTACACAGAGTCGCCGGCGCTTTACCGAATCAACACACATCGCAATTATCTGGACCAACACCACACGGCTTACCCAGCGTTGGAGTGGGGTTTGCGCTGGCTTGAACGACACGCGCCATCGCGTGGTTTGATTACATTGGCGCACGGCGATTTTCGCACCGGCAATTACATGGTGGATGAACGTGGGCTGACAGGAATTCTGGACTGGGAGTTTGCAGGTTGGAGCGATCCGCTAGAAGACATAGGATGGTTTTGTGCGAGATGCTGGCGCTTTGGTCAAGACGATTTGCCGGCGGGCGGCATTGGTTTGCGTGAGCATTTTTATCAAGGTTATGAAGCAGAGTCGGGCCGCAATATTGATCGCGATCAAATTCATTACTGGGAAGTGATGGCCCATGTGCGCTGGGCGGTGGTGGCCATTGAACAGGCGCAGCGTTTTTGTACCGGGCAAGAAAACTCACTGCTGTTGGCTTTGACTGGTCACATTGTGCCGGAACTGGAATGGGAAATTTTGAACATGACGGAGCACAACTGATGCGTGAACAACCCACTGGTGAGTCGCTGTTGAACTGTGCACGTGATGTGTTGAAGAACAATGTATTGCCTTTGGTGCAGGGGGATGCAAAGCGCGACGTGTTGATGGTGATTAACGCGATGTCGATTGCGCAACGGGAACTGCAGCAGGGCACTGCCCCGGATGAGCGCGAACAGCAGGCGCTTGCGAAATTGCTGGGTGAGCCTGTGTTTGACGTGGCGCAGGCCAATCGTGAACTGGCGGCTCGCATTCGTACCGGTGCAGCAGACCCGGAAAGCACCGAACGTGCGGCGGTGCTGAATCATTTGCGTGATGTGGCGAGGCAGCGATTGCTGGCCAGTAATCCGAAAGTATTGAAAGGCAAATCAGTATGAGCAAACTGGTGTTGATGCGGCACGGCCAAGCCTCTTTTGGCGCGGCGCGTTACGATGCATTGTCAGAAGTTGGGCAGGCGCAGGCACGTGCCACCGGGCAGTGGATGAAAGCACGTGGCGTTACACCGCATAAAGTGTTTCATGGCCCTCGTCAAAGGCAGGCGCAGTCCGCTTCTTTGCTGTTGAGTGAAGCTGGCTTCGATTCACAGGCGCTAGAAAACCCGGCGCTCGACGAGTTTGCCGAAGGCGAAGAAATTTTCAATGCGGCCGAACAATTCTTGGGGCGGTCCATGGCCTTGAACGCGGGGCGCGAACGCATCGAGATATTGCGCGATTACGATGCAACTTGCCGTGCCTGGGGCAATGGTGAGGTGGAAATTCCTGGCCGCCTGAATCTGGTGGATTTTCGTGCACAATTGCGTGAATGGTTAAGTTCGCACACACAGGCGCAACATGCCAACGGGCAGATTGAAGTGGTGGTCACATCTGCCGGATCTATTGCAGCACTGATGTGCGAAGTGATGGGCTTGCCCGATGCAAGCTGGTACAGCTTGCTGCGTGTAATTCGAAATGCATCGCTCACCGAGGTACTGTATTCAAAAGGCAAAGTGAGCTTACTCAGTTTCAATAGTGTGAGTCACTTGCCACCGCAATTAAACACGTCCATGTAATTTAGCGGCAGTAAACACAGATCAAGCAGTTTGCTTGCCTCCTGCGGCATTTCCATGGCTGACCAGTTCTCGCGCTGGGCGCACTTCAATGGAGCCATAACGGGCGGGTGGAATTTTCTCGGCCAGCGCAATGGCTTCATTCAGGTCTTTGGCTTCAAGCATGTAAAAACCTGCGAGTTGTTCTTTGGTTTCTGCAAAGGGGCCGTCAGTCGTGTGAGTCTTGCCATTTCGAACCCGCACGGTGGTGGCGGTATTGACAGGCAACAGGGGGCTACCCGTGATGAAGTGCCCCTTGCGGCTTAAATTCTCAACGCAGGCGATGCACTCGTTGTTCAGCGCATCCCATTCCTGTTGCGACATGCTGTTCATGATGTTCTCGTCGTAATACACCAAGGCCAAATATTTCATGATCAATCTCCGTAGCGACAGTCTTCGCGAAGTGATTCTTCAATCGGACGAATTTCGATCGTACCCAATCGCGCAGAGGGCCATTGCGATGCAATTCGCAAGGCCTCGTTGAAATCATGGGCTTCAATCAGGAAAATACCACCCAGTTGTTCTTTGGTTTCTACAAAGGGCCCGTCGGTTGTTACCAACCTCTGATTGCGCACTCGCACCAGCACACCATGGTTGGCGCTCTGAAGTGCATGGGTGGTAATCAAGTGGCCGCTTGCTTTCAAGGATTCCACATAACTCAATGTTTCCTGCCTCAAAGCCAGCCATTCCTGGTGGGGCATGGCTTTGAACAGGGCCTCTTCCTCGTAGGCAAGGCACAGGTATTTCATTGCACGTCACCCTGAAAATTGATCATCCATGGAATACCAAAGCGATCTACCCACATTCCGAAACGTTCAGCCCAGAAAGTACGCTCCAGCTTCATGGTGATTGTGCCGTCTTGCGCAAGCACGCCATAGATTCGTTCCGCTTCCTCGGCACTGTCAACCGCTAGTTGTACATGCATGCCTTGCGGTTTTGTGTACATTCCGGGTGGAGCATCACAGGCCATCAGTGTCCAGGGACCCAGTTGAATCTGTGCGTGAAGAATCTTGTTGCGCCAGTGCTCAGGTACATATTCTTGTGCAGGGCTTCCGTCAAATCGCATGCAGAAGTCCATTTCGCCGCCCAGTAGTTCCGCGTATAGCTTTAGCGCCTCTTCGCAATTGCCGTCAAAATTCAGGTAAGTGCACATCAGTTCAGGATGTTTCATATTTAGCTCCTTGGCTCAGGGTTGTGCATCGAAGATGGCCTTGCCGCTTTCGGGGTCGAATGGCGAAGAGAAATGCTCATGCGCGATTTTCCATTCACCGTTTTGGTGGCGCATGCACACTGTAGCCCGCATCCAGCCAACGTTTTCATTGCCAAAGTCTTGCACCGAACCGCAACGCGACAGGTAGTGGCAAAAAGCCAGGTCGCCGCTGTGTTGAATGTTCAATTGATGGATTTCAAAAATAATGCCGCCACCGCACAACTGCATGCAGTATTTCCAGTGGTCCGTGTAATTGGGTTTGCCCACGATGTGCAGCGCCTTGACTGCATCAAACGACACAATGTCATCACTGTAGTGGTTCATGATTTTGTCCAGGTTTTCATCAACAACAGCTTGCTGCCAGCTTTCCAGTACTGCCTTGATTGCGTTCATGCTCACTCCTTTTGGGTTTCCTAAAGTTGGGGTCTTCATGAGTTAGTCGAACGGCATTTTCTGAAATCGACATTGTTTGAAATTTTTTTATTTTCTCTTTTCTCCCAGACTATTCAGGCGGTTTTGTAAAAAGCGTTGCTCTGGTCCCTGTCGGGTCAAGCGCAGTGCGTCCTGATACGCGTCTTTGGCCTCCTTTAGGCGACCCAGTTTCCTGCAAAGGTCTGCGCGTGTGGCATGCGCAAGGTGGTAGTCGCTCAGGTGGCCCTGCGCCATGAGTTCTTCGACCAAAGCAAGCCCGGCTTGCGGGCCATCACGCATGGCCACTGCCACCGCCCTGTTAAGCGCTACCACTGGTGAATGCGTGTGTTCCAGCAAGGCGTCGTACAAACCCACAATCTGTACCCAGTCTGTTTGCTCGGCATTTGGTGCTTCTGCATGCACAGCGCTGATTGCTGCTTGCAGTGTGTAAGCGCCAAAGCGGCGCGTGGCCAGGGCTTGTAGCACCAACTGGCAGCCCTCTCGGATCTGCTCCTGATTCCACAATGCGCGGTTTTGGTCTGCCAGCAAAACCAGATCGCCCTCGGGCGTGCTGCGTGCTTGTCTGCGCGAGTCATTCAACAACATCAGTGCCAACAAACCGATGGCCTCTGCTTCCGGCATTAATTCGACCAGCAAACGCCCAAGCCGAATAGCTTCGCTGCACAGTTCCTGGCGAATCAGGGCTTCACCTGCGGAGGCGGAGTAGCCCTCGTTGAACACCAGATAGATCACCTGCAACACCGCATGCAAACGCTCTTGGAGTTGATCGGCCTGGGGTACTTCATAGGGAATTTTGGCATCACGAATTTTTGTTTTGGCTCGAACAATCCGCTGGGCCATGGTGGGTGTGGTACTTAGAAATGCGCTGGCGACTTCTTCTGTAGACAGCCCACAAACCTCTCGCAAGGTGAGTGCCAATTGTGCTTCAGGAGACAGGCTTGGGTGGCAGCAGGTGAATATCAGGCGCAAGCGGTCGTCCTCAATGCCTTCGTCGGTGTAGTCAGGCTCATGGTGTAGTTGTTCGGCCAGGTGGTCGGCTACCTCTTCAAACGAGGTGTCAAATTTTGCACGCCGGCGAATTTGGTCAATGGCTTTGAAGCGAGCGGTGGACACCATCCAGGCGCGGGGGTTGTTGGGTATGCCGTCACGTTCCCACTGAGCAATGGCGATTGAAAAAGCCTCGTGCATGGCTTCTTCAGCCATATCAAAGTCGCCAAGCAGGCGAATAAGGGTGGCCAGTATTCGGCGGGATTCCTGTTGATAAAACGAGTCGAGCCAAAGGCGCAGATCAGTGTTCATGTTGCTGAATTAACATTCATTAATACAAATGATAATAATTATCATTATAATTGCTTGATTATTCATTCGTTTCATCATCTCATGATCTCCCAGAATCCGAAATTAAACGTTTTAACCGTGGCTGTGTTGGCGACTTTTTGTACTCCCGTATTTGCCCAAACCACCGAGTTGCCTTCTGTGCAGGTCAATGCCAGTGCCGATGCCTCAGCCGAGGGCCTTGCACCTGAATACGCAGGTGGCCAGGTGGCCAAAGGCGGGCGTGTGGGCTTGTTGGGTACCCAGTCGAACATGGACACGCCCTTTAACCTGACCAGCTACACGTCAAAGTTGATTCAAGACCAGCAAGCGGCCAGTGTCGGCGAAGTGCTGCTGAACGACCCGGCAGTGCGTGTTGCGCGCGGTTTTGGCAACTTTCAGCAAGTGTATTTGGTGCGCGGTTTGCCGATTTTTTCAGACGACATGTCGTACAACGGTTTATATGGTTTGTTGCCACGCCAATACCTGGCATCAGAATTGATTGAGCGTGTTGAAGTGTTGCGCGGTGCCAATGCGTTTTTGAACGGAGCTGCCCCCGGTGGCACAGGTTTGGGTGGTGCCATTAATGTGGTGCCCAAGCGTGCGCCCAACTACGACATCAACCAAGCCACAGTGGGTATTCAGGACGGCGGAGAGGCTTACCTGGCAGGCGACTTTGCACGCCGTTTTAACGACGGTTCGACCGGCGTGCGCGCAACGATTGCCAAACGCGACGGCGACACCAATGTTGAAGGAGAATCGCGTGAACTTACCTTGTTCGCGGTGGGTGCAGATTTCCGTAGTGACAGGTTAAGAATTTCTGCGGACCTGGGCTATCAAGAACACAATTTGCAAGCCTCGCAGCCCAATATCACAATTGCAGCGGATGAGGCCATTCCGCTCACACCGCGCGCGGACCGTAGCATTGCACAGCCTTGGACGTTTTCTAATTCAGAAGACACTTTTGGTACGGTGCGAGTGGAATATGACTTCAATGACACAGCGACAGGTTGGCTGGCCGGTGGTATTCGGGAAGGTGTTGAAGCTGGCAATTTTGCCAACCCGACTGTGGATGAATCCAATGGCGATTATGATGCCAACCGATTTGCGAATGTGCGCGAAGATTCTATTCAAACCGCTGAAGCTGGATTGCGTTTCAAGTTCAACACCGGTGCAGTGAAGCACACCGTGAGCACCTCCGCCATGATTTATGAGTTGGAGTCAAAAAACGCCTTCAATTTCTATGACAGCTTTTCCGGCAATATCTACAATCCACAGCCTGTCGCAGAACCCACAGTAGTGACTTTTCCTGGCGGCAGTTTCAACAGTCCTTTCGTTACAGAGACCACCAAAAACTCCAGCTTTGCAATTGCAGATTCAATGGCCTTCCTGAATGACAAATTGTTGCTGACTTTGGGAGCGCGGCATCAGGAAATTGAAGCGATGAGTTTTAATGCGGCGGACGGTTCACAATCAGCCAGCTACTCGGAAAGCGCCACCACACCAGTTGCTGGCGTGGTGTTCAAGATCAACCCGCAGTATTCGGTGTATGCCAATTATATTGAAGGTTTGGTGAAAGGCGAAACTGCGCCGCAGACTGCAAACAATCTGGCTGTGACCAACGCAGGCACCGTGTTCAAACCTTTCAAAACCGAGCAGGTTGAGTTGGGTATGAAATACGACGGTGGCAACATCGGTGGCTCGGTGTCGGTTTTTCAAAGCGAGAAGCCCAGTTACGGCATCGATAGCACCAACACCTTCTCTCAGATTGGTGACCAAACCAATGAGGGGCTGGAAATTATGGCTTTTGGCAAAGCCAGCAAATCCGTCACGGTACTGGGCGGCTTGAGCGTGTTGAACACCGATGTCGATGGTCAAGACGCAATTGGCGCGCCCTCTGCACAGGCCAATTTGGGCCTGGAATGGAGCCCACAGCAAGTGCAGGGACTGGCGTTTGAAACCCGCGCAATTTACACCAGCAGCCAGTATGCCAACGCGGCCAATACGCAGGAGGTGCCTTCATGGACTCGCCTGGATTTGGGTGTGCGTTATGTGATGCCGGTGGGCAATGATCAGGCACTCACGCTTCGTGCACGTTTGGATAATGTGACTGATCGAAATTACTGGGCATCTGCAGGTGGCTTTCCCGGTTCAGGTTACTTGACCATTGGCAATCCTCGAACCCTGACTGTGTCGGCTTCGCTGGATTTCTAAACTGAATGCTGCGGCGCATGGTTGACCCTGCGCCGCGATTCAATCAACATGTAACCGCTCAGTTACATCTGTGTTGCAGTACTCCTTCAGCCCCACTGGAACACCGCCATGCTCGTCCGTTTTCTGCCTGTTTCGCTGGTCTTGGCCAGCCTGTTTGCTGTCAGCCAAGCCCAAGCCCAGGTCAAAGGCCCGGAAATTCCGCCAAATTTGATCGGCAACGTGTCGCGGCAACTGATGAAAGAAATGAAGCCGTTGGACAAGCCGCTTCACATCAAGATTTGTATTTTCGATATTTTGGGCAAGGCTGGGCCCGTGTTCAGCGTGGCACAAGACATTGCATTGGAAGCACGCAAGTGGAATGTGTTTGCTGAGCTGATTCCCCACACCAATGAAACTGTAGCCACCGAGTCGTTCCGAACCGGGCAATGCGAGGCGGTGGGCATTACCACCTTGCGTGCGCGTTTGTTCAATCAGTTCATGGGCAGCTTTGATGCAGTGGGTGCGCTGCCCTCTTACGATCATGTAAAAACTGCTTTGCAGGTTTTGATGGGTAACGACGCTTTGTACGACCTGTCAATTCAAGGCAAGTATCAGGTGGTTGGCATGGCCCCATTGGGTGCAGCGTATGTGATGGTGAACGACCGATCCATCGACTCGATTGAAAAGGCTGCGGGCAAAAAAGTGGCGGTGATGGATTGGGACAAAAGCCAGGCCAAAATGATTCAGCAATTGGGCGCACAGGCTGTGCCCAGCGATATTACCAACTTCGCGCAAAAATTTAATAACGGTGTGGTCGATATTGTGGCTGCGCCCGCCGTGGCCTTTGCACCGCTCGAGTTGTACCGTGGCTTGGGCACCAAGGGTGGTGTGTACAAAATGCCGCTGTTGAACGTGACAGGTTCGGCCATTATCAACCGCACGCGCTTGGAGAAAGAAATTCCGGACCTCGATGAGCGTTTGAAAAAAATGCGCAAGTTTGGCTTGGGCTTTATTGATCAAGCGCTGGATGCTGTCAGATTGATTGAGAATCAGGTGCCTGCCAAATACTGGATGAACGTGACACCAGTGGATCAGGAAAAATACAATGTGATGATGCAGCAGGCGCGTGTGCAGTTGACGCAGGAAGGTGTATACGACAAACGCATGATGAGCCTGCTGAAAAAGGTACGCTGCCACCACACACCCAGTGCTGCGGAATGCAGCACGAATGTGGAGTAATGCAACGTTTTATTGTCGCAAGAAGCTGGCCGCTTGACGCTGTGCAAGCAGCACCAAATTGCCTTGCGCAATTGACACATCAATCAGGTGAAGTCCCCAATTCGATCCGCCAATAAATTCACCGGGATAGTCGTCTGCGCGCGGATCGTCGGGGTTTGCCACGATACTCGCTTCAAGATAACTGACACCATTCGGCCCCACCTTGCATTCTCCTTTCACTTGCCCGGGCATGGAGTAGTAGGGGGTGGGAATGGTGAAGTTGCTGATTGGATTCGCGTAGGGGCCGCCAGGTCCACGTGGAATCAGTAACACACGAAATACCGGTGGCTGCTGGCGAGGCACAATAGGAAACAAATCTGCTTGTCCGCCTGCCAGTGCTGCGGGGTTTGTGCACAGCGCTTGTTGACCTTCTTCAGCGCTTAAACCAAAGCGTGGATCTTCAAGCTGAGGATCGCCTGCGCGGTAGGTCACATAGGCCACTACGCAGCCCAGTTGGTTGGCATTTCGACAAGCGGGTACCGTTTGAAACGATCCGCCCACATCGCGACCCTTGGGCACCAGCACATTGGTACCGGGTATGTGGGCTGAAATGAAACGGCTCATCAGCTCGGGTCTGGTTTCAATTTCCTCTGCAATCAGCCTGCGCAAAATGCCCGAACCTTGAGAGTGCCCCACCAAAATAAAACCGCGTCCATCGCTTTGATTCGCGATGTATTCCTTGAAGGCGTCCAGTACATCGGCATACGCCACTTCACCGGCATTCGGTGCAATGTCGATACCGCCCAGTGCACCCGTGAATGTGGTCAGGCCCAGCGCGGTCAATGTGCGCTGTCGGTAAACGGGTGCGAACTGACGACACACCTCGCCATAACGGCCAAATTGCAGTGCAGTGGTTTGTTGTTCTTGCAAGTCATCATTCAAGTCTGAGTTGCCCATCAGGTCGATGCTGGTGGTTGGGTAGACGTAGAAACAATCCACTTGGGGCGCTGTGGCAGATGCGTAGCTTAGTGTGGTAGCAGTGGCATCTGCAGCCACTGCAGTGCTGTCAAAATTGCCGTTGCACACGTTGCTGGTTCCCATCAAATCGGGGTGACACAACCAATTGCTGGTGCCTGTGTACAAAGTGCTTTGGTAGCCCGGGAACGGGTTGCTGGTATTGGCGGCACTCGCGCCTACTCGTGTGGCAGCACTGCTGGTGCTGCTTGAGTCTCCACCGCATGCGGACAGCAACAGCGATACAGTCGCAACGCTCAATAAAAATGGATGAATCACATTCTTCTCCCGTCACTGCAGGTGGCACCTGTAGCCGTTACATCAAACGCCTCGCTCACACCTTCAAATGGCTCGGGCGACCCCGCTGGTACGGCAACACCCCGGTGCTTGATTCGATATTTACCCGCAGGCGTGTTGGCCGGAATTTTCCATTCCGCCAAGGCGGAGGATACAAAGCCGGGCAATGGAATCGGGCTTAAGTACGGCGTGGGCTCGAAGGGCTGCCAGCGGAAAATCAGTTCGGGCGAACGGTCGTGGGTAAAACTTTCCCATTCACCGTTCGCATTCATTCGCTCCACTTCCACAATCGCCAGCCCACGGGTTTTCATGTTGCGCGGATGAGCGCTTTGAAATTGTGCGGTCACCGTGTTGCCGGCCGTCACCGTGGGTGTGGGTTGGGCCAATACATCGCCAAATGCGGCACTGGGGGCCTGATCAAACGGCACATAGGGTGGGCGGGGAATCGGGTTGCTGGTCACTGTGCGGGGTGGGCCGGCAGGCGGTTGATTTTGCTGGGCCAATGACAGGGCCAGCCTGCGGCTTTCCTGTTGCACGGCGGCCAGCGTCCAGGGTCCAAATTGCGTGGAGGCGCCCTCATATTGCTGAATGGAATATTCTTCACGCGTGGTGAGGTAATTGACAAAATCATTGCTCAGGCCACTGATGATCACCTGGTCAATGCCTTGTGGCTCCAACACTTCCAGCACAGTTTGACGAATGCGCCGCCCGGCCATGGTGGTAATTTCCCAAGGCAAGCCCAACACTGCCACATTGCCAATGGTGAACAACTGAAATGGCAGCACATTGTTGCTGAAGTTCAGGGGCGGGCCGAGTACAAACAGCACGGGTTTTTCAGCTTGGCAACTTAGGCTGGTGCCAGCGGGCACCGCGTCAAATGGAAGGTCATTCAGGTTGCACAGCACGGCGGTGGCCAATATTTCCGGTGGCAGTTTGCCTGCGGCCAGCGCAGCCAGGTCGCGGGTGAGGCGGGCCGGGTCGGTGCGGCCGTTGCAGCTCGCGCCTTCCACTGTGGGGCCAGGGCCGTCTTCAGCGCCTGCACCAAATGATACGCCCATGGCGGCGGTGCAGGTTTTTTTCACGGCGCTGTTCAGTGATTCTGGGTGGCGCAGTGAATTCAGCACCACGGGGTCTGTAATTTCCACTTCGTCCATCTTCACGTGGAATTGTGCAAAATTCACTCCACCACGCACCAACTGGTTGGCATCGCGGTACAGGGTCAGTGCGCGCGCCAGTTGCTTGCTGCCGTTGATTTCCACAGCCTTCAATTCATCGGTAGAGCCACCACGTTCCTCAAAAGGTTTGTCTTTGAAGAAAATATTGGGGCTGCTGTCACCTTCATCGGTTTGTGCAAATGCAGCCACGAAAGTGTCTTTCCCGGCCGGTGCCTCGTATTGTGTGCCCATCAATTTTTCAAAGGCCAATGCAGCCCAACCTTTGTTGTCTGAGGAAATCAATGGATTGGTGTTGCCTGTGGTGGTGGGGTGCACACCAAACCAGTTGATTTGCCCGATCGGTGTGCCATCGGCACGGCGCAGTTTCAGCAGTGCCATTTCCTTGTTCACATTTTGGCTTTCACCACGCTGGTTCAAGTACTGGTTGCGTTCTTCTTGCGGGTTTTGATCGTATGCAATCGCAGAGCGATTCACATTGGCATTCAACAATTCACCATTGTTGACCAACAGGCGACCTGGCTCTGGGTTGGCTTGCAGGTTGGCATGTGCACGTCGAATGGCTTCCACAATGCCGTCTACGATGAAGTTGTAAACCTCCTCGTCATGCCCCAAACGGAACGCGTTGAAGGCAGTGAAGTGCGCATAGCCACCGGGCCCGGCGTGGGTGTGGGTGGCGTTTAGCATGATGTTCTGCTCGTTGTAGAACGGTGCCAATTGAGCATCGGCTGCCACCTTGTTCAAAACCCCTTGGCGCACAGCATGGAAAATCATGCCGAGGTCGTTGACCACATATACCACGCGGTTACCGTTGCATGGTGAACCAATCACATACGCGCGGGAAAACTGGCGGGTGTGCAGGCCAAGGCTGGCGTGGGTGGGGCTTTCATAACCCATCATCACAGAACCCGCTGCGGGGCCAGTGATGTCGACAATGCCGGTGCCCATGGTAAACGCGGTGTTGTTTCTGCAAGTGCCACTGTTCAAGCCTGTGCTGGGTTGAATATTGCTGTTCGGTGTACTGGCTGGGGTCAGGGAGGGGCTGTCTTGCCCTTCACCGATCAACAGGTTTGGATCGCTTAGCGCACATTGCAAACCTGCGGTGTCAACAAACTCAGCGTTGCCGGGGTTTTCATTGGGGTTGGTGCGATTGTCGGTTTGGGTCAGATCGCTGCTTTCGCCAAGGCAGCCTGCCAAAGTGGCTGCGGCCAGCAAAACTGTGACAGCGCGAGTTGTGCGATGCAAATGGATGTTCATTGTGAATACTTGTTGTGTGTGTCTCCTTTGATTCTTACTGCTTCGTTGTTGGCACAGATTCAGGCCAGGGCTCCATGTGACGTACTGTGTCGTGTAACCGACACTAGTCACTTTTGAAGCCCTGAAGCGGGGGCGCTTAAAAAGTGTTGTTCACCAGCACTTCGTCCAGGCTGAGCTGGCCGGGCTTTGGCCAAGGCGCTTTGGTTCCTTTTCCAATGGCCACCATGGGGCCCATCACATGGTCAGCAGGCAAGTTGATCAACTTGGCCACCGCTTCAATGTCAAATCCGATCATCGGGCAGGAATCCAGGCCAATGCCTTTGGCGGCCAGCATCAGCGTTTGCATGGCCATGCCAATGGATCGTTGGGCTTCATCGCGCTGCAACCAATCGCGACCATCGTGGAAAGGTCCCATCCAGCCAACCAGCAAATCTGCGACTTCTTTTGGCGCCTGCACCCAATAGCGTGAAGGGTCTTTCTGCCAGGCTTTCATGTCGGCGGTCATGACGACCAGCAAGGATGAGTCCGTGATTTGGGTTTGGTCGTTGCCCAGTTTGCGCATTTCTGCACGCAGGACCTTGTCGCGTACCACCACGAAACGCCAATGCTGAATGTTGAAACTGGTCGGTGCCTGAATGGCGGCCTCGAACAGTTTTTTCTCATCGTCTGCGGAGATGATGTGCTCGGGATCAAATGCCTTGATGGCCCGGCGTTGATAAATTGCGTCAAATAATTCCATGTACTGCTCCTTGTGGACTGCTGTGCACCGCATAAAAAAAGCCGGAACCCTGGAGGGGGAACCGGCCAATAGTGTACAGGCTAAAAGGGAAAGTCGTTTATTTGGCCAAACGACGTGCCTGTGACACTGCGTAGCTGCCTGCCCGTGCTGCAAGCAAAGGATCATCCGATCCTTCGATACCGGTGGGCAATACCAGTGGGTTGAAGTTGATGCCGTCGCAAGCGGACTTGTCTGTCACTGCGGTTACTTTCAGGCGACCGGCCACTACTTTTTTACGGTCGTCAGGCCAGGCCACAGTGGCGTTGTCGGTGGGGTCTCCAGCTTCAGCCAGTTGCAGCACCATGTCGAATTCAACTGGAATTTGTGACACTCGGCCTTTCAGTTCGTCTTCAAGAAACACCTTGGCGTGTGTGGCCAGTTTGTCTTCGGCAATGAATTCCTGGCCTGTTACGGGTACAAACATCCACTTTGCGAACTGGGTTTTGCCTGCTGCATTGGTGAACTTGAATGCGTTTGCGCTCCAGTAGTTCACTGCACCGTAGCTGGCAGGTACGCCAGTTTTGGCAATCCATTCCATTTGCGGTTTGAAGTCAGGGTACTTGGCGGCCGCCGCTGCTATCTTTGCAGGATCCGGTTTTTTAGTTGCAGGGTCTGGCTTGCGTGCCTCCAGGAAAGCAAGGAAACCGTCGGGTGTGGCAGCTGTGAAGAAGGGGGATGAAATGTTGGCCATCAGCCATTGCTCGCCATTCGGCAAGTCAAATTGGGCGGCCAGGCCGCGTACGCCTTTGCCGTTTTCAGGCGCATTGGGATTGCCGCCACCCACGGAAAAGCGCAGGGTAACCGGCACTGGTTTGCCAGAAAAAACAGACGCTTTGGAAACGGCCGAAGCTGCCTTGTTGCCTGTGAATGTGCCCGCAGCGCAAACGCCGCGAGCGCCTGACCGGCGCGAACCCGCATGCGTGCCAAACACACCTTCAAGGCCGTCCACCAAATTCACTGCGTTGGCCGGTTCGCTGGGAATTGCAGTCTGAGCGACCGCTGTTTGTGTGCCAAGGGCGGCCAGTGCCGCAACAACTGCCAAACCAATTGCTGTTCTCATTTCCTGCATCCTTCTTTTGATGGTCATCGATCTCGCAACCCACCCGGTGAGCCGGATGGTCTACGCTATAGATCGCTGACGCGAGAAGGAAGTTACAGTGTCACAAAAATATAATTTATTGGGTAGGCAGCAGGTTCTTGATCACTGACTCGGCGACGCGCTGATTCATGTAACGCGGTACCGCATAAGTAAAGCGGGCTTCTGCGATTGCAGACTTGGCCACAGCGGGAATGTCAGTTGCTTTCAAGGCAGCCAGCTGGGTTGGAATGCCAAACTTTTCATTCATGGTGCGAATACGGGCAATAAAGGCCCTGGCCAGGTGTACGTCGTCGGCACCTTTGTCACCAATGCCGCACGCGCGGGCCAGAATGGCCAGGCGGTCGGCACAGTTGGGCAGGGAATAGTCCAGCACATGGGGCATCACTATAGCATTGGCCAGGCCATGGGGCGTGTGGTACAAGGCACCAAATTTGTGAGCAATGCCATGCACATAACCCACTCCGGCTTGTGTGAAAGCAATGCCAGCCAGGTGCGATGCCCGAGCCATTTTCTGGCGAGCGTCCAGGTTGCTGCCGTCTGCAACAGCAGTTTCCAGGTGCTTCATGATCAGCTGGGTTGCTTCCAGGGCTTTTTCATTGGTTTTTCGGGTGGCATTGCGTGATACAAAGGCTTCCACAGCGTGGGTTAAGGCGTCCATGCCCGTGGCCGAGGTGATGTGCGCAGGCAAGCCGGTCATGAGCGATCCATCCAGCGCGGCGGCCGTGGGCAACAAGCGAATGTCCATGGCGGCTACTTTCCGTTTGTTTTCTGTGTCGCTGACCACGGCCGCAATGGTGACTTCTGCACCGGTACCAGCGGTAGTGGGTACGGCAAACAAGGGAATCATGCCCTTGTGCACCCGCAGCAAGCCGGTCAGTTTCAATACAGGCTTGTTGTTCTTGGCGCGGGCACCAATCATTTTGGCGGCATCAATGGGGCTTCCTCCGCCCACTGCCAAAATAGCCTGGCAGCCGTTTTCCATCAGCATGCGGTAACCGGCTTCAATTTGCTCCACAGTGGGGTTGGGTTCCACGCCGTCATACACCACGTACTTCACGCCCTGGGTTTCAAGCTCAGCCTTCATTTTTTCAAGTACGCCAAGCTTGACCAACACAGCATCGGTCACGATCAATACATTGCGGTGGCCCGCGTCGGCCATGTGCCGAACCAAGTCCAGTGAGGAACCGGTGCCTTCGAACATGCGGGGCCACTTGAAGGGCATCAGTGCAGTGACCACTTTGAAAATGGCCATATAAATGCGTAACGCGAGCACTTCGAGTGCATGCAACATGCGGGTGTCTCCTAACTTTTATTGTGGGGTTAACAGTTGTTACTATGATTGTACAAAGAGTAGGCAGTGTAGAGGCAGAGGAAATATTCCACTTTTCTTGACGATCGGGAAAATTTCACGAGCCCTTTCGGTCAAGCTTGCCGCACTGTCAACAACAACATTCAAGAGACATTGTTCATGAAGCACCGCAGTACACCCTTAATTGCCGCCTTGGCCACCCTCAGTATTACGCAACCCGCACTGGCACAAACCGAAAACCTGGACACCTTCGTGGTCTCGGCCACCCGCGAAGCACGCGACCCGTTTGAGGTGCCAGCCTCGGTCGACAAGATCAACCAGAACACCCTGGAGAAAGCGGCCAGCTTTCAAGTGAATTTGTCGGAAACACTGACCCGTGTGCCGGGTTTGGTCATCAACAACCGCAATAATTTTGCGCAAGACCTGCAAATTTCAATTCGGGGCTTTGGGGCGCGGGCCACCTCGGGGGTGCGAGGCGTGCGTTTGTTTTCCGATGGCATACCCGCCACCATGCCGGATGGTTCCGGCCAAATTTCCCACTTCAGTCTGAGTTCAACCGAGTCCATCGAGGTGCTGCGCGGGCCGTTTTCATCCCTGTATGGCAATTCCTCGGGCGGCGTGATCTTGCTGACCACCGAGAACCCGCGCGTGGGCACTGAGCTGGAGGTGAACCAGATATTTGGAACCGACAGCACCCGCAGAAGCGGTATCAAGCTGAACAAGGGCAATGAGGAAGTGGGCATTGTGATTGATGCATCCACTTTCCGAACCGATGGATACCGCGACCACAGCAAAGCACGTCGAGACAATTTCAACAGCAAAATGGTGTGGAATTTAAGCAGCGACACCAGGCTGAGTTGGGTGGTGAATTATGTGGACATTCCACTGGCGCAAGACCCGGCTGGCTTGACCGCTGCCCAACTGGCCAGCAACCGCCGGCAGGCTGGCACCAACACGGTGGGCAACAACACCAATAAAACAGTGGAGCAAAGCCAAACAGGCATTGTGTTGGAGCACAAGTTCAGCCCCGGCACCAATATCACTTTCAGCCCTTATTACGGGGACAGGAAGATTCGCCAGGTGTTGGCCAGCACTGCGGTGATCGATTTGAAAAACGAATACAGCGGCGCCGACCTGCGATTTGGGCACCAAACCAGCCTGCTTGGGAAACCCTTGTTTTTGAATGCGGGCTTGACTGTCGGTGAACTGGAGCAGGCTCGTTTGGGCTTTTTTGGTGCCAGCACCACACCCAACCGAGATGAGGCCAACACGGCCAGCCAGTTCGATCAGTACCTGCAGGCGGAGTATTTTTTCACCGACAAATTGAGTGTGCTGGGCGGGGTTCGAAATTCGTCCATCGAGATCGAATCCAATGATCAATTTTTGAGCAACGGCGACGGCAGTGGCAGCAAAAAGTACGATGAGGTCACCAGCAATGTGGGCTTCACCTACCGTTTGCAACCCAACATCAACACCTATATTTCATACGGTGAAGGATTCGAGACCCCCACCTTGCTTGAAACTGCGTATTTGTCAGTTGCACCACCCAGTCCAAACTTCAACTCCCAGCTGGAAGCCGCAAAAAGTGAGCAACTTGAAATTGGTGTTAAAGCCAAATTTGGTGGCACCTTGGTGAATGCAGCGCTGTACACGGTAGACACCGACAACGAGATCGTGGTGTTGGCTGCGAACGGTGGTGCCACCTCATTTCAGAACGCTGGCTCGACCAGTCGCGATGGTGCGGAACTGGCTCTGCAGCATGCTTTCAACAGGCAATGGCAAGCCAATGCGGCGGTGAATTACATTCGTGCCACCTACGACACCTCGGTTAACAGCATTCAGGCCGGCAACAGCTTGCCCAGCATTCCGAAAAAAACCTTCTTCGGTGAGCTGGTCTACAAGCCTTCAAGCCTGTATGAGGCAGCCACAGAATTGCGGTATGTCGACAAGCTGTTTGCCAACGATGCGAATGATGCGTTTGCCCCTTCCTACTCGGTGGTGAACCTGCGCGCCAGCAAGGACTGGCCTTTGAATGGTGGCTGGAATGTGCGCACCTATGCCCGTGTGGACAATGTGTTCGACAAGGAATACGTGGGGTCAGTGATTGTGAACCAGGGGGCAGGGCAGTTCTTTGAGCCTGCCAGCGAACGCCAGTTTTTACTGGGCGTTACCGTGGGTTTGAAGTGGAAGTAAGCACTCATGTGACTGTCAGGTAACTTTAGAGCGCCCACACCACTCCCCGTGGCTTGGGCGCTGTTAGAATCTGACACACATAATTTTCACAATCAGGTTTGCCGCCATGTCCACTGCACTCAGCCTTCGTCGTATCAGCCACATGTCCAGCAATGGCTGGGATCGCTTGTTCAAATCAGAATCCATGGTTCGCGCGGGTTTGCAGCCGTTTGAAATTGTTCACCAAAGCGGCATTCACAGCGTTCGTCATTACTTGCCGTTAACTGAAGAAAGCATCACCGTAGGTGACGACACGCTGCCAGTGAGCAAGAAGCGCAATCAAATTCCGCTTGTGCTGATCGCACCCCTGGCCGTGAACATGTATGTGTACGATTTGCTGCCCGAGCGCAGTTTTGTGCGCTACCTGATGGCGCAGGGCTTTGATGTGTACCTGATCGATTGGGGCAAGCCCACGCGCAAACAGGCAGGTTTAACCCTTGAGAATTACATCAAGGAATTTTTGCCCGCGTACCTGAATGCCGTGCGTGAACACAGTGGTTCCAAAAAGCTGAATCTGCAGGGCTGGAGTATGGGCGGTGGCATGGCCTTGGCTTACACGGCCTTGTTCAAAGACGAAAACATCAACAAAGTGGTCACCTATGGAACGCCCATCGATGGCCACGCCAACGGTGCCATCGGCCAACAATACAAACGCTTGGCGAACCTTCTGAAGTCGGCCCGAATCAATTTCAGAAAGGTGCCCGCCAAATTGCTGTACACGCCGGGCTGGGCCAACGTGATCGGTTTTAAATTGCTCGACCCTGTGGGTAGCCTGAAAGGTTACTGGAACCTGATTTCACAGTTGCACGACCGTGAGTTCGTGGCCCAGCATGCCAACCAGGCGGCATTTATTGACAGCCTGGAGGCCTACCCCGGTGGTGCATTGCGAGACTGGTTTGCGAGCATTTGGCTTGAAAATGAAACAGCGCACGGCCACTTCAGAGTGGGCAAGGCCGTGGCCAACTTCAAAGACATCACTTGCCCGGTGTTGGGTATTGCAGGCAAATCGGACAACCTGGCCAACGTGGCGTGCTGCAAGCCGATCACCAAGGTTGTTGGCTCGGAGAAGTCCGAATTCTTTATCGGCCCGGGCGGCCACATTGGCATCATGAGCGGCAAGGAATCGCCCAATACCATTTGGGCGAAAACCGTGAGCTGGCTGAATAGCTAACTTATCATTTCAATGGATATACGTCGTTAGTAAACCTCAACACCATGAAGCCGTTGTCTTGGCAAGTTACCCAAATTTGATCGCTGCCTACAAAGCGGGGCGGCGAGCTGCACCAATCGGTGCTTAGATCCGCAGTAAAACCAAGCGCACTGCTGGCATGCTCTGAACCTGCCAGTTGTGCTTTTTTCTCGGATTGTGCGGGTGGATTATAGTAAGCAATTTCCTTGGCTGATAGTGGATCGCGTATATCAAACACACGCACACCCGATTGAAAATAGCCGCACGCAATGGCGGTTGGATTTATTTTCCGGTCTACGCCGCAGTAATGCCCTTCGTAGCCAAAGCTCCCATTGTTTGCAGTGTCTGCTGCACGAATTGCGGCATTTGCCTCGGCATGAATGGCCAGTTTCAGCTTGGATACAACCACAGGTGCGGTTTCATCTGAAATGTCGATAATTCTTGCTGCACCGGCTCCACCCTCATCTACAGCAATTACAAACGGTTTCCCGTTGTAGAAAACTGGAATGGTGTGCTGGCTCAAGTCGCCGTCCTCCCAATACACACTGCCTACTTCGGACAACATGGGCACAGGGTCTCTGTTTTGAATGCTGCTGGTATCCAGAATGATCACGCCAGGCGGGGTCAGTGACGTCAGGTACATGCGGTTGCCGTCTTCGCTCAACTCAAAGCCATGATTGCTGGGAGAGGCAACCGTGGTGTAGAGAATGCGCGGAAGGCTCGGGTTGCTGGTGTCGATTGCGGTAATACTGCCCGGGTTCAGGCCCGTTGCCCAATAGGTGTTGCCATCTGGCGACCATGCACCTTCATGACCAATCAGGTTGGCGGGCAATGTCAGGTTGGCCGCAAATGAATTCAGTAGGGTTGGCTTCGCACAATCGGTACCGATGTCGTAAATATCAAAGAAGCCAGCGCTAAGTACAGGCCCTACCGCAACGCCGCCCAACAAACCCCTTGCTTCGTTCACTTTTAGCGATTCCCAAGTGCTTTGCAAAAATGCAGGGCTGGTCAGGTTTGCTGACAGGGTTGGGTTGCTGGGGTTGCTTGCATCAATCACCTGAACACCTTGCGACACCTTCTTGGGGATACCTGTAAATGTGGTGCCCATGTAGGAGCAGGTTTTGTACGAAGGATTCACCCAGGTGCTGCCTTCGCCTTGGTACTGACCAACCAGTTCCATGTTGCACTTGTAGCCTTGCTTACTGCGTCCGCTTTCCCGGTCGGCCAATGATACTTGGCCTTGGAGTCCGGTCTCCGGCACCGAGCCTGCGCCACATTGCGCCGGTGTCACAAAATTTGCGCCGCTTAATTCATTAGGTGTCGTGCGGGAAGTTGTACCGCCACCATCGTCAGACCCACATGCAGCCAAAGTGGCAGCACCTGCAATCAACCAAATTACATTGTGTTTCATTGCCCTGTCTCCTCTCTAATTTTTTGTTAGCGTAGAGCGCGGGCACTTACTGGTTTCTGACAGTTAACCAACTCCTTACAAAACTTCAGCATGTGCTGTCGGCGTTATTACGGGGTTTGTGGGTACAAATATGCACTGTCAGCTGTCTAGTTGAGTCAACAGTTTTTTCATCACTGTTATTTCTGCGTTCTGTTCGCGAATCATTGCTTTGGCCAAACCCTTCACCAGCAAGGATTGACCATTGTTAATCGCAAACCGTGCCATCGGAATTGCGGCTTCGTGATGCCTTATCATTGATTCCAGAAAATGGCGCTCCAGTTCAGCCCCCGACAGGGACCTCATGTGATGGAATTCATCCACATTTAACATTCCCGGCATTTGGCCTTTTGTCGACTTGCATTGGGTGATGTAAAGAAGGTCTTGAACATTGGTCACATCCTTGGCATTTTCTACCCAGGCCATGGGGGCATTGGCGGGGGGAGTCACTCTTTGACCCCAGGCCGTCAGCCATCCTTTCATCTGTCCGATTTCTTGAAGCTGTGCCGTCAAAATTCCATAGGCCAGCAAATCAATATTGGTTGAAACCTTGCCTTTGACGATGCTGGCCATCGAGATAGCTTGATCGTGATGAATGATCATGCTCTGAGCAAAGCCAATATCAATCGAGTTGGCTTGGGTGACTGGTTTGTTCGCTGTTTCGCTTGTGGCGTTTACACGGGTAGGTTCGGTATTACTACAGGCAATGCCAACGGCGATACCAATCAATAAAAGACAGGCAGCGTATGAAAGTTGTTGTTTCGACATAAGGGCGCCAGGATAGATTAATCGTTGTTTTTGCGTGCTGAGACTCTTACTGAATGGAACGTTTGTTTGGATGTAGTATCCAAGAACAGACAGTCTGTAAGGTAGGAGGTGGCATGCTGAAATCCAGACGAAAAATTCTTCAGGCCAGCGCAGGCCTTGTGCTTGCAGGCCCCATGTTTGGTCAACGCCGTGCCTTGGCGCAAACACCTGCATGCGATGACAGCCCTACACCCCGTCAAATCGAAGGCCCGTATTACACCCCGCAAACTCCCCGGCGCAGCAACTTGATCGATGGTTTGCCCGGAGAAGTTCTGATATTTGAGGGCAGGGTATTGAGCACCGTATGCCAGCCCGTTCCCGATGCAATTGTCGATTTGTGGAGTTGCGATGCCCAAGGCGTTTACGACAACTCAGGTTTTAAACTGCGCGGGCATCAAATCACGGATGCACAGGGTAGGTTTCGTTTTCAAACTCTTGTGCCCGGGTCTTACGGCAATTCCAGTTTCAGGCGCACACCGCATTTTCATGTAAAGGTTCAGCCTCCGGCAAGCCCTTTGCTGACCACGCAACTTTATTTTCCAGATCATCCATTGAACCAGCGCGATAGTTTTTTCAATCCAGCCTTGCTGGTGAAGATTGAAAAAAAGGTGCAACAACCCAAGCTGGCCTTGTTTGACTTTGTAGTGCCTGTGCAGGCTGGGGGATAAGTTCAATGGCAGTACCCACACGAAGTTTGTTCGCCCTGTGCGCTGTGCTGGTGGCAGCCGCCTGTTCAACGCTGCCCGCTACGCGGCCGGCTGCGCAAGTTGCGCCAACCGTGTGGCTTATGGGCGAGGTTCATGATAATCCCCAAGCCCACCGGGCCCGTTACAACTTAATTGCCAGCAAAGTGAAAACAGGCTGGCGACCCGCCATAGCCATGGAACAGTTTGATCGCGAACACCAAGGCCTGTTGCGCACCGCGCAAGATGAATGTAAAACCGCTGCCTGCATTACCTCCAGGCCGTGGGTCGAAAAATGGCAGTGGGAGCTTTACGAACCGCTGATTCAACTGGCCTTGGACTATCAATTGCCTTTGCTGGCGGCCAATGTGTCGCGCGAAGATGCAAACCGGATTGTGAAGGGTGGCTATACCGCTGCCCTGGACCCTGACACGATTGCCCACTATGAATTAAATAAGCCTTTGCCAACGGCTCTGGCCGAACAGCACCGGCAAAACATTGTGGAAGGGCATTGCAATATGTTGCCGCTTCAGGTGGCCGAGAAGATGATCCCTGCGCAAGTGGCCCGAGATGTCTGGATGGCCAATGTAATCGAGCAGCAAGCCGAACAGCGCGATGTGGTTTTGATTGCGGGCAATGGCCATGTTCAAAAAGATGTCGGCGTGGTGCATTGGTTGCCCGTTACACTACAAGAAACAACAACCGTGTATGGTTTCATTGAGAATTCGCAGGCGGGTGGCTCTGAGCAATTCGATGTACTGGCGCAGGTGCCGGCACATCCCCGTGAAGACCCTTGCGAGGCATTCAAGGCCATGATGAAAAAATAAGCCACACTCAGGCAGGGGGCAAACAAGTGGGTAGTTCATTGCATTGGCGGTGCGCTGGCGCGCTCCTGCTTGGCGCAGCGGCGTGTTATTCACAACCATTGAAAGCCAATGGGTTCGAAGATTTCGATGATGCTGAATTGATTGATCACATCGCAGGCAGTGTTGCACGTGGCTACGGACGCATGTATGGCTACGGCGTCGATTTCAAACTCATCGGAAAAGAAACGCCACATCAGTCGCCCTTGCTGGTTCAATACAATGCGCCGCTGAAGCGATGTACTTTTTTTATCAGTACGCGCGATAAAACATGGCACAGCTTTGAGCAGTACCTGGAATTTTTTGAAGGTTTGCCCAAGCAAGTAGTCTATGAGGCCTTCTTCGCGCATGAATCAGGGCATTGTGTCCAGATGAATGAGCAAATCGATTTTGGTCCGGTGCGGCGCCGTCACCGTGAGGAACTGTATGCCGATGTGTTTGCCCTGTCGCATGTAGAACGTTATTACCCCAAGCATCGCAAAGCATTTCAAGAGGCGCAGTTGAAAATGCGCCGTGCTGCGTTGGGCATTCAAAACGAATATGACTTTTACAAAGAATTGCTGAAGTTGCATTACAGTCCTGGCCTTCAATCGGCATTGAAAGTGAAAAATCCGCAAGAAAGAGCGTACTCAATTGCCAAAGCGGTGGATCTGTTGTGATAGTTTGTTATCGTGATAAGTAATTAGGCTTAATCCCAAGGAAGCACAGGAGTAGTGAACATGGATCAAATGAAATTTGGCTTGGCAGAGAAAATCAAGGAAACAACCGTCAGTCGCCGGGGCTTTTTGCTCACTTCGCTGGCAGGCGGTTTTGCGGTGGCTTCTGAGCCTCTGTTTGCCCAAGCCATCAAAACAGACACACAGGGCATTACCGCCGGTGAAGTGAAAGTACCTGTAAAGGATGGACAAATTCCAGCCTACCGCGCCATGCCTGCCAAAGGTAAAAACTTTCCGGTCATTCTCGTGATTCAGGAAATTTTCGGTGTTCACGAGTACATTCAGGACATTTGCCGTCGCTTGGCCAAGCAAGGCTACTATGCAATTGCACCCGCGCTGTTCAGCCGCGAGGCCGATGTGTCCAACATGAGCCTTGATGCAATCTTGAAGGAGGTGGTGCCGGTGGTGCCCGATGCGCAAGTGATGACCGACATCGATTCCACGGTGGCTTTTGCCAAAGCCAGTGGCAAGGCCAACACTGCCCGCTTGGGGATCGTGGGCTACTGTTGGGGTGGGCGCACCGTGTGGCTCTATGCCAATCACAACCCTGCAGTTAAGGCAGGCGTGGCTTATTACGGCCTGCTGGCTGGCTTGAAAGGCCCCAACAAGCCGGCTGATCCGGTTGATGTGGCTGCAAACCTAAAAGTGCCAGTGCTGGGCCTGTATGCTGGTGAAGACAGTTTTGTGCCCGATGAAGTGGTCGACAAAATGCGCAACGAGTTGGGCAAAGGCAACAGTGCTTCTGAAATCGTGGTATTCCCTGCGGTAAACCATGGTTTTCATGCGGATTACCGACCCACTTATGACAGACGAGCGGCCACGTATGCCTGGAAACTGACTTTGGACTGGTTTAAAGAGCGTGGCGTGTAAACAAGGGTTCGGATGAGGGGGATTTGAGTCAAATTTGCTGAATTTATCCCGGATTGTCTTGGATTGACTTAGACAAAGATGACTCAATTCGCTCAAGCGTTTACACTTGAAGCACCCCAATCGTTTGGTTAAAACTCCAAAAACATGAAAACCGAGAATCCTTTAGCGCTAGACAACCAGCTTTGTTTCTCTTTGTATGCCACCTCCCTGGCAATTACCCAGGTTTACAAGCCGCTGCTGCAACCCTTGGGCCTCACCTTTCCACAGTATTTGGTCATGATGATTTTGTGGAAAGAAGACGGTGTCAGCTTGATCAATGTGGCTCGCCAACTGGGTCAACAGCCCGGTGCACTCACGCCAGTCATCAAACGCATGGCCGAACAGGGCCTTCTGACCCGCAACCGAAGCGCTGACGACGAAAGACAACTGCAAATTTATCTGACTGACGAAGGCAAACGGATTCGGGAAAAGGCACTGGATGTTTATGCGTGTGTGGTTGAGCAATGTGGCATGACACCCATGGATATTCATCGATTGAAGTGCGAATTGGATGCTCTGCGCGAAAGGCTGTTGAAAGCCTGATTGCTTGTCCGTAATTAATTATTGCGATAACATTCCCAATCATTGATGTTTCTTATTGAAGTGTCTCTTCAAATAGTTATCGCGATAACTATTTGTTTGTTCATCCATCCAATCACAGGAGAAAACAATGCAAGTCGTGTACTCAACCAAAGCCACATCCACCGGCGGTCGTGAAGGGGGCTCAGCCACCGAAGACGGGCGCTTGAAAGTACAACTCAGTACCCCCAAAGAATTGGGTGGAGCAGGCGGTCCAGGCACCAATCCTGAGCAATTGTTTGCCGCGGGTTACTCGGCCTGCTTTATCGGAGCCATCAAGTTTGTAGCCGGGCAAGACAAAATCAGCTTGCCTTCCGAGCCTGAAATTACTGCCACAGTCGGTATTGGTGGCAACCCCAACGGTGTGGGTTTTGCAATCACTGTGGACATGAGCATCAAGCTGGAAGGCATGGACAAAGCCGCAGCCAACGCCTTGGTGGAAAAGGCGCACCAGGTGTGTCCGTACTCCAATGCAACCCGTAACAATGTGGATGTAAAGTTGACGGTGGTGTAAGCACCAAAAAGCCACAAAACCATTGATCAGCGGTGGGCTTTTGTAAGCAGCCCATCGCTTTTGTTTTTTTGCAGGGAAACATTGAATGCACAAGCACTATGCCAAACCCGCGTGGATGAACAATGCCAGGGGCGATGTACGCTGTGCAGGGTTCGAGTTGGAGTTTGCCGGGCTCGATTTGCAAACAGCAGCCAATGCAGTCGCGAAGGCTATCAACGGCGAGGTGATCAAAGACACCCAAGCCGAGTGCAGGGTAAGGCATCCGCAGTTTGGTGATTTCAAGATCGAACTGGATTGGAGTTTCGCCAAAAATATGGCACGCAAGCGGCTTGAAGAGCAGGGTGCAAGTGAAGATGCGGTACTGGCGCTGATGACCGACTTGGCTCGGCAAGTGGTGCCTCTCGAGGTTGTGTGCCCGCCTGTTCCTGTGGATCAACTCCAGGTGCTCGACGGCATGGTCAGGGCCTTGCAACAGGCTGGCGCCCTGGGTACTTCCGACTCACTGATTTACGCATTTGGCGTGCACATTAACACTGAATTGCCAGCTCTGACTGCGCAAACCCTGGTGCCCTATTTGCAGGCGTATTGCGTGTCGCAGTACTGGTTGATGAAGGCACATGACGTGGACACACTGCGTCGGTTAACGCCTTATATCGACACCTATCCCAAAAAGTACATCCAGGAGGTGATGACCTACACGGCAGATACACCTTTGCAACAAATCATTGACGATTATCTGGAATACAACCCGACCCGAAACCGGGGCATGGATTTGCTGCCTTTGTTCAAACAGATCGATGAAGCACGTGTGTTGGCTGCGGTTAAGGATGAGCGCGTGAACGCACGCCCCACCTTTCATTATCGTTTGCCGAATTGCGAGATTGAAAAGCCCCAATGGGAGCTTTCCCGAAGCTGGAATATTTGGTGTGTGGTGGAACACCTGGCCGCGGACCCGGTCACATTGAAGTCCATGTGTGAACAATGGACTGATTACAACGAGAACCTGATCAACTTGAAGGAAGAACCTTGGCACCAGGAATTGGCGCACATTCACGAAAACCTGTTGTCGGTGTAACCGGCAACGCCAAGTGGTGGTCGCCATCGTGGTTCAGTATCCGGTTTGCGGTGTGGTTGGCCGGGGGCACAGCCCGGCGCATCAGCGTAAAGCACGCTTGGCCTATGTCGCAAATCGATGCGCTGGTTGTGAGTGGCGGTGACGATATTCACCCCTCGCTGTATGGCGAAGAAGAGGCGCCCAAGGCGCATTACGACCCAGATCGCGATGCCCTTGAGCAAGCGCACATTGCCTGGGCCTTAAAGCACCAAATGCCCATGCTGGGCATTTGTCGCGGCACCCAGTTGATCAATGTCAGTTTGGGCGGCAGCCTGCACATCGATATTCGCGCAAGGCGCAAGTTAACCTCAAACCGGGGCACGGTGCTGCCACGCAAAACAGCGGCCTTGCGGGCCAGCAGTTGTTTGGCTTTGGTAACCCGCGCTAGCCGCTTGCGCATCAACAGCCTGCATCATCAGGCGATTGACCAACTGGGTGAAGGGGTGCAAGTTGTGGCCCGCGATCTCGATGGTTTCGTGCAGGGCATTGAACCCTCTGGCCCTTGCCACTGGCTGGGTGTGCAGTGGCACCCGGAATATTTGCTCTACCGCCCGCAGCACAGGCGCCTGTTCAAATGGCTTGTGCAACAATGCAGGCAAGCCACCTTCCGCGTGTAATCCATGTCGTATTCCTTGCTGTTTGCTTCTGCCTTTCTGGCGGCCACCATTTTGCCTTTCTATTCCGAGGTGGTTTTGTTTGCCATGATTCGTGCTGGCGAACCCGCCGGCTTGTTGTTGGCTGTGGCTGCGGTGGGCAACACTCTGGGTTCGGTTGTGAACTGGGTGCTGGGGCGTTACCTGCTGCACTTTCAGCACAAAAAATGGTTTTATTTCAAACCCGAGCAGATCGAGAAAATGCAGGCCTGGTTTCAGCGCTACGGTGTTTGGAGTTTGTTATTGGCCTGGATGCCGATTGGCGGCGACCCTTTAACCCTGGTCGCCGGTATTATGCGTGTGAACTTGTGGTTGTTTATTGTGTTGGTCGGTATTGGAAAAACATTGCGCTATGTGGCGGTGATTTATTTTTCTGAAATGTCGGTGGCCTGGTTTTAATCAAATTCAGACAAGAAGGAAATGGTGTTGTCATGAACCCGAGTGATTTGCCCAACCTGGATACCAATTGTTTCAAGCAACCTGAACGCGAACTGTTGGGAGACACGCTGCTGCACCCGCCGCGCATTCTGATTTTGTATGGCTCGTTGCGTGCGCGCTCATTCAGCCGTTTGGCGGCCGAGGAGGCTGGCCGCCTGCTGACGTTGATGGGTGCCGAGGTGCGGTTTTTCAACCCGGAAGGTTTGCCTTTGGTGGATGAGGCGAATGAGCAACACCCCAAAGTGCAAGAACTTCGTGAGTTGGCCGACTGGTCTGAGGGCCAGGTGTGGAGTTCGCCCGAGCGCCACGGTGCCATGACTGGTGTGATGAAAACACAAATTGACTGGTTGCCTCTGACTGGTGGTGCCAAGCGGCCCACGCAGGGCAAAACCCTGGCTGTGATGCAGGTGTGCGGTGGTTCGCAATCGTTCAACGTGGTGAACCAGTTGCGCGTGCTGGGGAGGTGGATGCGCATGATCACCATTCCCAATCAATCTTCAATTGCCAAAGCATTCATGGAGTTTGATGAGAACAACCGAATGAAGCCCTCGGCGTATTACAACCGCTTGGTCGATGTGATGGAGGAACTGATGAAATTCACCTTGCTGACTCGCGGCCATGCGCAATACCTGGTCGACCGATACTCCGAGCGTGTAGAGTCTGAAGAACAATTGTCCAAACGTGTTAACCAGCGCAGCATTTAACTTTGAACAGGTGAGCGCACCACTGTGTTGAAAATATTGGCCTGTTTCATTTGGTTCACTTGCCTGGGCACCGCCCATGCAGGCAGTGCCACCGTGGCGGCGGCGGCCACTTTGCGCCATGCGCTGGATGAAATTTCACCTCAATTTACCAAAGCCACAGGGCACACCTTGAAGGTGGCTTATGGTTCGTCGGGTAACTTTTACAGTCAAATCAAACAGGGTGCACCGTTCGATGTGTTCCTGTCGGCCGACATGGTTTTTCCTCAAAAACTGGTCGACGAAAAACTGGCTGTAGCGCCTGCATTGCCCTATGCCGAAGGGCGTTTGGTGTTGTTGTTGCCGCGGAAAAGCCGCTTGAAACCAGATGGTACTTTGGCCGATTTGGCCGCAGCTTTGAAGGACGGTCGCCTGAGCAAGCTGGCCATTGCCAACCCCACGGTGGCGCCGTATGGCACCCGCGCGCAAGAAGCGCTGATGCATGCTGATTTGTGGGCCGGCGTGAAGCCAAGATTGGTGATTGGAGAAAACGTGGGCCAGGCCACGCAGTTTGTGGCATCAGGTGCAGCACAGGCCGGGCTGGTGGCGTTGTCGCTAGCCCTTGCACCCGAGTTGGCCGTACGCACCCAATATGCCCTTGTGTCTCGTGAATGGCATCAACCCTTGGTGCAAGGCATGGTATTGATTCGCCCCGATAACCCGGCTGCAAAGGCATTTGCGGATTTCATGAACACGGCACCTGCTCGCGCTGTGCTCAAGAAATACGGCTATGACGAGGTACTTGGGCGATGATGGATTGGTCTGCGTTTTCGCTGTCCATTCAATTGGCCCTTAGCACTTTGCTGGTGTTGTTGCCCGTGGGTTTGTGGGTGGGGCGCTGGTTGGCTCGCACAGCATTCAAAGGGCGCACATGGATTGAGGCTGCAATTTTGCTGCCTCTGGTGCTGCCACCCACGGTGATGGGTTACTACCTGTTGGTGGCGGTGGGGGGGGGGTCGCCTGTGGGGCAGTGGCTTCAAAACACCTGGGGCATTTCGCTCACTTTCAATTTTGCTGGCCTGTTGCTCGCTTCCGTGTTGTTCAATATTCCTTTCATGCTGCAACCCATTCAGCGCGCATTCGAATCCATTCCCCACAACTTGAACGAGGCTGCACAGGTGAGTGGTTTAAGCACCTGGGCCATTTTCACCAAGGTGGAATTGCCTTTGGCCTGGCCCGGTATTTTGTCAGCCATGGTGCTGACCTTTGTACATACCTTGGGCGAGTTTGGTGTGGTGCTGATGATCGGCGGCAGCATTCCTGGCGAAACCCGAACCTTGGCCATTTCAATTTACGACAGTGTGCAAAGTTTTGACTTGAATGCAGCCAACACCATGTCGCTGGCCCTGTTGATGTTCTCGCTGGTGGCGGTGGCCACTTCGCTGTTGTTGTCTGGCCGAAAAAGGCGCAAGCCATGAGCGTCACTACGAACAGGCCAAGTGAATTGCTGGTCGACATCGAGCAGCAAAAACCCATGCCGCTGCGCGCAAATTTTTCTTGCGAGGCCGGGCAATTGCTCGCCTTGGTGGGGCCATCGGGGGCGGGCAAATCGTCCATATTGCGTGTACTGGCGGGCTTGATGAAACCGGCAAAAGGCCGCATTGAGGTGGGTGGGCAAGTGTGGCTCGACACGCAGAAGGGTGTTTTCCAAACACCCCAGCAGCGTCGGGTAGGTTTGGTCTTCCAAAATTACGCCCTGATGCCTCACCTAAGCGCTGCTGCCAACGTGGCGCTGGCCTTGCAACACTTGCCCAAGGGTGAACAAATTATTGAAGCGGTGCAGTGGCTCAAGCGCGTGCGCCTGACTTCCGATGAAGCCATGCGCAAACCGGCACAATTGTCGGGCGGGCAGCAGCAACGCGTCGCGCTGGCCCGCGCCCTGGCGCGTCAGCCCCAGTTGTTGTTGCTGGATGAGCCTTTTTCTGCGGTGGATCAAATGAACCGTGAAGGCTTGTACCGTTTGTTGGCCGAGCTGCGGGCTGATCTGAATATTCCGATTGTGCTGGTCACCCACGACTTGAATGAAGCCCGTATGCTGTGCGACAAACTGGTGGTGCTGGACCAAGGTCAGGTGCTACAGGAGGGCCCAGCCTTTGATGTGCACCGAAGACCCCGCAATTCCAGGGTGGCCGACCTGGTGGGCATTCAAAACCGGTTTCACGGGGCATGGCTTGGGCCTGGCCAGGAAGCCGGCGTGGGGCATTTGCAATGGACCCGTGCGCTGGATACCCAGCAGGCAACTCTTTCCAACAGCTATCAGCTTCGGGTGAAAGACAAAGGCAAGATTCCGCCTAGTTTCCCGGTGAACTGGGTGGTGCATGCCGACGGCCTGGCCTTAAAGCCGGCAGCATACAATTTGCAGCGAGAGGGTTTTGTGGTGTTGCCTGTGCATGTTCAAGCGCACCGTGACCTGGGTGAACTCAGCTTGATCGATTTGGCCTTGGATGTGGCGCCGTTCGAGACGCTGAAGATGGCTGTGTCGGGGGCGCAGCGTTTGGGCCTGAAAAAGGGCGAGCCCTGTGTGGTGGAAATGGATTTGGGATTAATCCACATCATGCCGAAAAAACACCGACAGTAATAAACTGCAACTGTGATTAAGTAAAGTGCGAAATAAAGTAAGTAACTGATTTACAAGGTGAATCTGAAAGTGTTGGCTTGAAGTATGAAGGTTTGGAGACAATTCAAACTTACAATACAAAATGAGCAAAACACTTCAGTCCGCGCTGGCGCTCAGCACGCTTGCGCTTCTTGCCGGTTGCCTGGGTGGCAATGATTCCAGCATTCTGGCTGGGGGTGATGGCCCCACGGTCACCAACCCCAACGAAGAGACGCCGGTCGAACTGGAGCCGGGGGATGGCATTCGCGTTTTGTCCAATCGTGCCGACTTGATCAGCGACGGCAATGCCCTGGTTGAAATTACCGCCGAAGACCCCGCCAATTTGCAGAATGTGAAAGTGATGCTGGGCTCTGTGGATGTAAGCGACCAGTTTGCGCTGCGCGAAAATGGCCGTTACATGGGTCGCATTCAGGGCTTGGCCTTGGGTGAAAACCGCATCATGGCAGTGTTGAAAAACACAGGCCGAATTGTGACCACCATCACCAACCACCCCAACGGTGGGCCGGTGTTCTCCGGGCCGCAAGTGCAACCTTGGACCTGCACCAACGAGGGCACCATGGATGCCCAGTGCAATCAGCCGGCCGTGTTCAGTTTTTCATATCTGCCTGCCAACAAGCTGCAACACGTACTCACCAATTCGAATTTCCAGGAACAGGAATTTGCACCCACCTTCTTGCCCTACGATCCGGAAAACCCGCCGCCCGCCAGTGAAATTGCGATGACCACAACCGACAACGGTGTGACTGTGCCCTTTATAGTCCGCACCGAACGGGGTGTGCAAAACCGCGATCGCTATCAAATTCGCACCCTGTTCAACCCGGCTGAGGATTGGCAACCGTGGAAGCCTCAGCCGCAGTGGAATGGCAAAGTACTGATTCACCATGGTGGCAATGTGGGCGTCACCTATGGCCCAGGCAACCCGCCCAATGGCGACATTTCGGGTACAGCACCAGACGGCGCCGAGTTTTTGCTCGGTGACAGCATTACTGTGGCTTTGGGGCGCGGCTTTATTGCCACTTCCACGGCCCTGGCCAATTTGGGTCACAACGTGAATTTGGTGACTGCCGCTGAATCGTTGATGATGTTGAAGGAACGGATTGTTGAGCAGTATGGCGAAATTCGTTACACCATGGGCACAGGTTGCTCGGGTGGAGCCATTGCCCAGCAACACATTGCCAATGCCTACCCTGGTATTTACCAAGGCATCATCGTGCAGTGTTCGTACCCCGATGTGTGGACCACAGCCACGCAGTTTGCTGATTACAACTTGTTGAATTCTTACTTTGGCAATCGCTACCCAGGTGTGAATGAAGCAGAAAATGCCAATCAGTTTCCCAACTTCAATCAAAAATTTTTGCCCTATGTGCAATGGAGCGCGGTTTACGGCCATTTGCCTGTTAACCCGGTGCTGTCTGACAACGCCTTTTTCCCCAAAGCCTACCCATACGCACAAAATTGCCGTGGCTTGAATGGCGCGGCCATGCCCTATGACCCTGTGAATAATCCGGGTGGTTTGCGCTGTGGTTTGATCGATTACATGAGCACGCAGTTTGGCTTTAGAACGCCAGATGTATGGAGTGCCAACGAGAAAAAGATTGGTCGAGGTTTTGGTGGTATTCCGCTGGACAACGTGGGTGTTCAATATGGCCTGGGTGCTTTGAAGCAAGGCACCATTACCGCCAATCAGTTCCTGGATTTGAACCGCAACATTGGTGGTTTTGATGTGGACATTCAACGCGTGGCCAACCGCACAGTGGCTGACCCCTTGGCTTTGGCCAATTCCTACAAAACAGGCGCGGTGAACACGGCCGAACACCTCAGCAATATTCCGATTATTGACTTGCGGGGCCCCGATCCCGGCATTGCACACGATGCCTTCCACAGCTGGCAAATGCGTGCCCGCCTGAATGCCACACAGGGGCACTTTGACAACCATGTGATCTGGTTTGGACAATTGGTGTTGGCGGGTGATTCTACCTACAGCACCGAAGCCTTGCTGGTGATGGACCGCTGGTTGAGCCAGATTGAGGCCGATGAAAGCAACAAACCTTTGCCTGAAAAAGTGGTGGCCAACAAACCGCGTGCAGCCCGCGACAAATGTTTGTCAGCGCAAAGCATTTATGCTGACGATGGTCCCTTTGTCCCCATGAGCGGCAACCTGCTTTATCCGGACCCTGTGTTGCCCATGGCCAACTCGAGCAGCATACCGAAGCCACCCCCCGAGGCGGGTCAAATTTTTGACCAACTCAGCAATCAGGTGTGTGGTCTGGACTTCTCGGCTTTTGACCCCACAGGCATGTCGGGCCAACTCACCGGCCCCATTGCGGAGCTGCAACACGTGTTGGTGCAAACCCGTTTTGGCACGCCGCGCACAGTGGCGGGTGACGACATTCGTACCTTGACCAACAAATGTGTACTGAAACCGGTGGATGCAGCCGATTATGCGGGTGCAGTTTCAATTACTGATTCAGCCGCTTTTGTAGCCCAGGTGAAGGAAATTTTCCCACAAGGCGTGTGTGACTACAGCAAGCCTGGAGTGGGCACGCAGGCAACGCAAACCTGGTTGCGTTATGGCACTGCCACCGAGAAGTTGATCGGAGGAACACCCTTGCCAGTCAAGCCCGCCAATTCAAGGCAGGGTTGGTCAGCATCTGCTTTTAGGAATGTTAATTCACAGTAATTAATCATTTATCAATTGAACGAACAGAGGGGGCTTTACCACGGTAATGCCTCCTTCTTTTTTTTCCGGATCGGGCACACTGGTGGTGTTAAATCCAGTGAATCCGTTCCCCTTGAACTCTGAAAAAATAACTCCCGACGTGTTGGAGCACAGCCCCGTTGGCTTGATGCAGGTTGATCATGCCGGGCGAATTCTCTCCCTGAATTCATATTGCGCCGATATCTTCGGTTACTCCGTGGCCGAGTTGCTGGATCAGCCCTTTGAAAAGCTGTTGCCGCCTGAGTTGAGAAGGGGGCATTCCAGCCTGTTTCAGGAATTCATGCAGTCGTCCAAGGGGCGCATGATGGGGCAGGGCACCGGGCAAAAATACTTCCCCGCCCATCACAAAGGGGGACATGAAATTTCCGTGCAAATTGGTTTGAACGTGAATCGAGAAGGTGCAAGGCCTGTGGTAATTCTGGCCATTGTGGACGTGACTGACAAAGCCAGGTTGTTGAATGAACTCAAGCATGGCAACGAGCGCTTGCGTCACAAAACCAAAGAATTGATGCAAGTGGTGCGCCAGCAGAACCACTTTTTGAATGTGGTCAGCCACGAGCTGCGCACCCCTTTGAACAATTCTCTTGAAATGTTGAACCAGCTGTCGGCCACACAACTGGATGAGGACCAGGCGGAGTTGTTTCAAGACCTGGACAAAGCCAATATTGATGTCACCCGCAGCGTAAAAATGCTGATGGATTACGCCGATAGTATGTTGGGCGAGTTGCAACTGGAAGAAGAGGAATTTGACTTGCGCGCGCTTTGGCTGGACCGCTTGAGATTGGTGCAGCGTGCGCACCCCGGTCAAATCCACTTGCTGCAATTGCGTGAGGAATTCGATTTTGACCCTTTGGTGCTGGGCGACAAAATACGCATTGGTCGCATGATGCATGGTTTGATCGACAACGCCATGAAGTTTTCTGATGCCCACCAGATCAAGGTGCACATTGCATTCAAGGCCGAGCCTTGTGCAGAGCTTTATTTTGAGGTCAGCGATGACGGAATTGGTATGTCCGATTCACTGATTCAATCGATTGGCCAGCCATTTGCCAATCAATCGGTGCGCCGCACCCGTGGGGGCGGTGGCATGGGGGTGGGTTTTTACCTTACTCACAAATATCTTGAAATGATGGGCGGGCAGTTCTCATTGACAAGCCGGCAGGGCGAAGGCACATGCAGCAGTATTCAACTGCCACTTAAGTTGATGGGCCGGGCCAGTGCACAAGCGGTCTCTGCCGACAGTGCAGGGGGCGATTTGCCTTTGAGTAATTTGCGGCTTTTGCTGGTGGAAGACGACCCCACTGTGGCGAAAATCAATGCCATTCGACTTCGCAAACTGGGTGCCCATGTGGTGGTGGCTGGCAATGGTCAAGTGGCCGTTGAAATGCTTCAGGACAAAAGCGTGGACATTGCCGCAATCCTGATGGACTTGCACATGCCCGTGATGGATGGTTTCAGCGCAACGCGCCACATTCGGGACATGGTTGAGTATGTAAAAATTCCAATTGTGGCGGTGACTGCGGGTTCGCGTTTGGCTGAATATGCACGTGCCATGGCAGCAGGCATTGATGCCTTTTATTCCAAACCCTTTGAGCCCAATGTATTGATTCAATACTTCAAGGCGCGTGGTGTGATTCGCTAGTACAATGTAATTTTATTACTTCGGGTTTAACCCGGCGTGTGCATGAATTTACTTGATCGAATCCGCATGGAACTGGACCAGTTTTCCAGTGCTGAACAGGCAGTGGCACAGTTGGTGTTGAAAGACCCCAGTGGTTTTCAAAAAATGCCTGTGACTGAACTGGCCAAACGTGCAGGTGTCAGCAGCCCGTCGGTGGTGCGGTTTTGCCGCTCGCTGGGTTACGAAGGCTTAAGTGATTTCAAGTTGAAACTGGCCGCCAGTTTGAATGCAGGTGTGCCGTTCATTCACCAGTCGGTGAAAGCTGGCGACAGCGGTGAAACCCTGATTCAAAAAGTACTCGATAACGCCATTCACACTCTGCGCACTTTTCGAAACACAGCCCCAGCCAAACCCATCGACAAAGCCACGCAACTGCTTGCAAAAACAATTGCCAAAAAAGGCCGGCTTGTTTTCTATGGGGTGGGCAATTCAGGCTTTGTGGCGCTGGATGCCGAGCACAAGTTTTTTAGAATGGGTTGCACTGCGCATGCCTACTCCGATGGGCATTTGCAAATTATGGCTGCATCCATGTTGAACAAGGGCGATTGCCTCATCATCATTTCAAATTCGGGCCGCAGTCAGGATTTGCTCGACGCCACGCAAATTGCACGTGCAGCCGGTGCAAGTACCATTGCAATTACGGCGTCGGGTTCGCCTTTGGCACAGGCAGTGCAGGTGCATATTCCAGCCGACCACGGTGAGTACTATGAGCAGTACAGCCCCATGGTGTCGCGTTTGTTGCACCTGTGCGTGGTGGATGTACTGGCCACGCAAGTGGCCTTGCAACTGGGCGATTCAGTTCAGAAAAACATGGCACGCTTGAAGAAGAACCTGATCGACAGCCGTTACACCAAATAAGCCGGATTGGCGAAATTTTCTGACAGCGCTTTGAAGCCTGTTTCACAGGCAATCAGGCTGGTGTTTTCGAAACCTGGCTTGTTGGGAAACTTCTCATCAGCCTGGGCTGAGCACACCAGCAACACATTGCCCTGTGCGCCGCCAAAGCAGGGCATGGTGGGCTTGGCCAAGGGCAGTTCAATGCTTTCAATGAATTCGCCGTGCTCGCTAAAGCGGTCCAGCCGGTAGCCCTCCAGAATGGCAACCCAGTAGCTGCCATCGGCAGAAAAGCAAGCGCCATCCGGTCGAGCAGTGCCTTCTGTGTATTGCTTGATCAATTGCCGATTGCTCAACTCACCGGTCTCGATCGAATAATCAAATCGCCAAATGCATTTGTGCCGTGTGTCGCTCAGAAAAACCGAGTCCCCCAGGGGCGAAAAGGCAAGGCCATTGCCCACGATCAAATCGTTTATCTTCAGCTTGGCTTGTCCCGCCTCAATGCAATACAGGGTGGCAGTGGCCGGGCTGCGGGCATCAACCAGTGTGGATATCCAGATTCGGCCCGCCTGGTCGGCGCGGCCGTCGTTGAAGCGGTGCTTGCTCGAATCGAAAGGAGCATTCAATTTCAGGGTGCAGGTGTCGCCCTCAATCAGCCAGCCACCTTGTCTGCCCAGTGCCACCCAAGTGTTTTTAGTCTCAGTGGGCAACACACAGCCTATTTCATCTGGCAAATGCAAGGTGCTTAATAACGTGGTGTTGTCCAATGCTGTGTTCAGCACATCGCTTTGATTCAAGCGGTACAGGGTACGCGTGTTGATGTCTACCCAAGCCCAGCCACCATGCGCATACCGAGGGCTTTCGGCCAGGCTGCAGGCAGGCAGTGGCAGGGCTTGCCAATTCATCATGGCGCTGAATTTTTCAGGAAATGGTTGATCAGGTGTGCGGTCACCGAGTTCTCTGCCGGGGTGTGGCCGGGTGGCACGCTGTGTTCCAGTTGCTCTGCAATGCCCTTGCCCAATTCAACGCCCCACTGGTCAAAGGGATTGATATTTTGCATGGCAGCCAGCGCTGCGGTGCGGTGTTCCCAAAGGCACAACAGTGCGCCAAGCGAGTAGGGTGTCAGCGAATCGAGAAACACCATTTGAACCGGACGGTGCCCAGGACACGATTTGAAATTGGTGGCTGTGTTGCTGAGCTCCTCGGGTGAGTTCAAGCGGCCCACCGAGAAAGCTTCAGACTGCGCCAAGGCATGCGAGAGCAACACTTGATGGGATTGGACTTCATCATGGTCGGGTTGTACCACTGCGATCAATTCAACCGAACTGGCAATTTTGCTTTGGTGCAGCATCTGGAAAAAAGCATGTTGCCCATTGGTGCCCACATCGCCCCACAAAATCGGGCAGGCGGGCTTGTCGAGCAACTCGCCTTGGTTGTTCACGCCTTTGCCCAGCGATTCCATCCACAGTTGTTGAAGGTAGGGCACCAACTGGCTCAGGCGGGAATCGTAAGGGCTTAACATCAGCGATGCGGCACCGTGTTCCAGGTTGTACAGGTCGCTTAGCGCAAGAAGTGTGGGAATGCACTGGCTGGCCTTGCTTTGCAATACATGACCGTCCATCAAGGCGGCGCCTTCAAGCAGTTCATTGAACACCGGGTTGCCGTGCACCATGCGCACACCAATCGATACGGGGCCCCACAGTGAATATCTACCGCCCACTGTTTCACTGAATTCAAACACCCGGTCCGCTGCCACGCCCAACTCGATTGCTTTGTTGGGTTTGCAGGTTGCGGCCACCAGCGCCTTGGGGCGGTACGCTGGCCCCGCAGCATCCAGCCACTTGAAAATATGCTGTGCGTTGTGCAAGGTTTCACGGGTTGAAAATGATTTGCTGGCAATCACCACCAAAGTGGTTTTCGGGTTCAGTGAGGCCAGCGCGGCTTTCATTTCATGGAAGTCCACATTGGCGGCAAACCGAATGTTCAGTGCGGGTGCTGCACCCAAATCCAGTTTGCTGAACACATCATTCAACAGCCGGGGGCCGAGGTCTGATCCACCAATGCCCAAATGCAACACGCTGTCGTAGCGTTCTCCGTCGGGCGTGGTGTAGCGGCCCGAGCGCACCTGGTCAACAAAGGTTTCCATTTGCTGTTGCACTTGCCTGGTCAGCGCCAATTCATCGCGACCATTCACCACCAGCGAAACTGGTGAATGGTAGGCCTGCATGTTGCAGGCTGCTCGCAAGGCCCAATGGCCGGCAGGTCGGTGTTCTGTGCCATTGACCACTTCACCGCTGAACATGCGTTGAATGAAGGTGGACAAATGTTGATGTGCCTGTGTTTTTTCAAAGTTCAACACATGGCTGGCGCTGTAAAGCTGCCGATCCAGATTGATGTGAACAGGGCCAAGACTGCGGGATAGATAACCGGGGTTCAAAGCAGATGTGTTCATGAATATGGCAATAAAAAAAGGCGTTGAATAATCGCTTCAACGCCCAGTTTCGCATGACTTCAAGAAAGTGTGTTTACTCTGCTCACAAATTTGAATCAGGGTGTGCTTTGGGGTTCAGTCATGAAGCCCAGTTTCTCGACGCCTGCACGTTGTGCAGCGGCCATGACTTGCACCACTTTTTCGTACTCCACCGCTTTGTCGCCCTGAATTCGCAACTCGGGCTGTTTCTCTTGCTGCGCCACAGCCTGCAAGCGAAGCTCCAGGTTCTCAAAAGTCAGTGTTTCATCGTTCCACATCAGGCTGCCGTCGCGTTGCACGGTGAGTGTGACCACATCGGGTTTCACCTCCGTGGGTTGCTGGCTGGCCTGCGGCAAATCAACTTTCACCGAATGCGTAATCACCGGCACGGTGATGATGAAAATAATCAGCAGCACCAACATCACGTCCACCAAGGGCGTCATGTTGATTTCACTCATTTCCTGCTGATCGTCGTAAGAATTGAACGACATGGCTTACGCCTCCTTTTTCAAGGGCATGGTGCGCACTGCAGAGTCTTTCTGCATGGGTGAGCCGGTCAGGAAATAGGCATGCAACTGGCGTGCAAATCGGTTCAGCTTGCTCAGCAATCCTTTGTTGGCGCGGGTCAGTGCGTTGTAGCCCAACACGGCCGGAATGGCCACTGCCAGGCCAAATGCAGTCATGATCAAGGCCTCGCCCACCGGGCCGGCTACTTTGTCGATACTGGCCTGGCCTGAAACACCAATGCCCACCAGCGCATGGTAAATGCCCCACACCGTACCGAACAGGCCAACAAACGGGGCTGTAGAACCCACGGAAGCCAAAATGGACAGACCAGATTGCAGCTTTTCAGCGGCTTCATCCATGGCGCCGCGCAGCGCTTCGCTGAGCCAGTCGGCCAGGCTGATTTGCCCGTGCAGGTCGTCTTTGTTCGTGCTGTGATGGTTCACAGCCGCCTGGCCCTCGATCGCCATGTGGTGAAACGGGTTGCCGGTGTCTTTGCCCAGCACCTGAAGACCTTCTGCAAAGCTGTGGGTGTGCCAGAACTTGTCGACTGCGCCCACATTTTTACGCAGGCGATACAGGCGAATGCTGCGGGTGATGATGACGTACCAGGACGCAATCGACATGATCAACAGCAGCAGTGCCACGCTTTTGATGACCCAGTCACCTTGGGCCCACATGGCGGCCATACCGTAAGGGTTGTTTTCCATTTCAATAAACCTCGCTTAAATTCAATGTTCTCAGTTATTCAATACGAAAGAAACCGGTTGTACATACCAAAACGGAATTGGTTTGTCGCCACGCTTGGCGGGCACGTACTTCCAGGTTTTCACAGCCTGAAGGGCTGCGTTGTCCAGTCGCGGAAAGCCGCTTGAGCGGTTCAATTTGATTTCTCCCACGCTGCCATCGGGAAGAATGTACACATCCAGCATCACCCGGCCTTGCTCACCCAGCCTGCGTGAAAGCGCCGGGTATTGGGGGGCAGGGTTGTTCAGGTGCGCAGCGTCGGTACGTGGTGGCGTTACAGGTGCAGGTGCCTCCGGCGCAGGCGTGGCCTGTTGCACTGGCGGGGCGGGTGGTGCAGGTGCAGCCGGGGCCGCTTGTTGCACGGGTTCCGGAGCCACTTCACGCACGGGCTCAGGCTTTGGTGTTGGCTTGGGTGTCGGTTTGGCGACAGGCTTTGGCGTGGGCACGGGTTTTGGTTCCGGCTTGGGCGGAGGTGGTACAGGCTTGGGTGGCGGTGGTGCAGGCTCTGGTTCGGGCGCCACCAATACACCCACCACACTGGGTGGCGTAATAACTGGTTCGCTGATGCTGAGTTGTTGCGCCGCCCAAACCAAACCCAGCACGTGCAACAGCACCACACCTGCGAAGGTGACGGTGTTGCTGATTGTTTGCGTGTTGTTGCTCAAAGGAGCACTCATTGGAACGGACATGGTGTTCAACGTTGTGTTCATTGAGTCAATTGCTTCGATCTTGCTTGCTGACTATTGAATCAGCAAGCAATTTTCATGCACTCCAATTTTGTGAATGAGAATTAATATCAAAAAGAGTGTAGCAGATCTTCACGATTAAAATTCAACCGACAGGCTCACATTGACTGTTCTTGGTGTGCTGGTGCCCACGCGCACTGCACCGAATGAGTCGGTGGTGGTGCCTGCCTGTGCAAAGTTGTACTCTTCATCGGTGATATTTTTCAGGTTCAGCTGCACTTTCCAGCCGTCCGCCTTGTAATACGCCAAGGCGTCCAGTTGCGCCCAGCCATCGTATTTGGCCCGGTTTTCTGTAGATACAAACGAACCGGTTTGGGCAAACACGCCAAGCCCCAGCCCCAAGCCCTTGTATTGGCCGCGCTGCACTTCATACACGCCGAACAAACTACCAGAATGTTCGGGAATGCCGGGCAGGGCATTGCCTTCCTGGCCAGCCAAAGAAGGATCAACCGCCACGAGTTGGTTGTCCAGATAAGCGTAACCGGCAACCACGCGGAAAGAGTCATTGACCTTGCCGATTGCTTGAATGTCAAAGCCCAGGGTTTGGGTTTCGCCCAGGTTGGTGGACCATTGTTCCCCTGCTGGCAAACCAGACGACGCCGGGTCGGTAACGGCCACATCGGTTTTGCGCAAATCAAAAATTGCGGCGGTAATATCCAGCTGCTTGTTCAACAACTGTTTTTTGATACCCAATTCATACTGCTCGGTGCGTTCCGGGTCCAGCGGTGCACCGCCAATGCCGTTGCCCGTTGCGGGGTTAAAGCCTGTGGCAGTGGTTGGGGTAAAACCTTTGGCCCAACTGCCGTAGTACGACAAGGTGTTGGTGGCCTTGTACACCAGCCCGAATCGGGGGGATACATCGTCGCTGTCCACATTGGCCTGGCGATCTTCAAATTGGGTGCTGCGCAAACCGGCCAGCAGGTTCCATTTCTCGCCAATTGAAATCAGGTCTTGAATCACCAAACCTTGTTGGCGCGCACTGCTTCCGCCTTGGGTGAATGGGCCAACGACCACACCCCCAGGTGGAATGCCGCTGTATTGCCCGGTATTGACGTTGTAAGTAATTTGGGTGCCCGATGCAGAAATGGTGTTGTTTACAATGCGTTCATAGTCGCCTTGTAACAGGAATTTGTGGCCGATGGTTTGCCCAAACAATGTGCCGCCATCGAGTTGCCACTGGTACTTCAGCACCATGCTGTCGCTTTCGCCCTGGCCACCCTGTTGCGAAGCACGAATGGCCACATCGCCATTGTCTGCAACCACTTGCATATTGGGGCCAAGTGCTCTCGGGCTGGAGTCAAACAGGGTTTTGTCGACGCGGGTGCGTGAATAGTTGGCAGTGACCGACGAGCCATTGTCAAAGAAGTGTTCGGCCAGCAAGGCGAATCGATTGTAGTCGCTTTCGGTGTTTTCGTTCCAGCCGGGAATGCCATAGAACTGGGTGCCGTTCAGGCGACCGCTGTAGGAATAGCCCGTGGCATTGTTGCCGTCGAGTACCTGGCCACGGTCTTGGGTGTAAGTGTCGGTGATGTATTCGTATTGCGCTGTAACCAGTGTTTGTGGACTCAGCTTCCAGGTCAACGAGGGTGCCACAAGCTGTCGATCCCGGACCGTGAAGTCACGGTGACTACCGCTGTCCTCGGACGACACAATGAGTCGGTAAGCGAAGGTATCGCTCAGCGGCCCTGTGAAATCCGCCTCGACGCGGTAATAGTCGTCGCTACCGGCAATCACTTCGGCAGCACGGTACTCGGTGAATTTTGGTTTCTTGGTGACATAGTTGATGACACCGCCCGGTTCGCCTTGGCCGTACAGAATGGCAGCCGGGCCCTTCAATATGTCGTAACGCTCAATGTTGGCGGTTTCAGTGGTGGCAATGTTGGTGGCATTGAACACGTTGTTGATACGTGCGCCGTCTTTGTAAAGCGATTGGGAGGCATCGAAACCGCGTATTGAAAATTTTTCCTCGCCGCCGTTGCCCTGTTTGAACTTGGTGACCCCGGCCACGTTTCGCAATGCGTCTTCCACATTGTTGACTTGCTGGTCTTCCAGAATATCGATTGGGATGCTGATGGTGGTCAGCGGTGTGCTCATTGGGTCTGCTTCAAAGCCCAAGGCTGTGTTGGTGGTCGGCTCTTTGTAAACGCGTTCAAACCCGGTGACCTGAACTTCTTGAAGTGTGGTTGTTTGATTTTGTTGAGTACTTTGTGACCATGCAGCCGGGTGACAACCTACAGCTGCGCCAATCGCCACGACCAGCGCGCGTTTTTTCATGACAGCAATCCTTTGAGATAAAAGATGCACTGGCTTGCGGCGGCTGGCTGGTGCGGAAGGGTCTTTCCGAGCGAGGAAGGCCTACCGGTGAGGATGCCAACTGTTGCGAAGAAGGAGATTGATCGGTAGACCCACGGCAATCTCACTCGGAAAGATTGAAACGAGAAGTGTTCTCATTATTATTTAGCTTTTTGATTTTGGCAAGTGTTTTTTAAGAGGCGCACCAGAAAAGGGTTTCGGCTGCCTTGGCCCGCGTTGTACACTGTGACTTGAGTTGATTTTTGAATGCAAGGGAGAAGAACAATGAAGGGTTCGAGCAAAGTGATTGCGGCGTTGAATGCGCAATTGAAGAATGAGTTGACCGCGATTAACCAGTATTTCCTGCATTCGCGAATTTTCGGCAACTGGGGTCTCGATGTGCTGAAGAAAAAGGAATACGAGGAATCTATTGGCGAAATGAAGCATGCCGATTTGCTGATTGAGCGTGTACTGATGCTGGATGGTTTGCCCAATTTGCAAGACCTGGGTAAGTTGATGATTGGCGAAAACACACGCGAGATTCTGGAAAGCGACTTGAAAATGGAAAGCGCGGCCCAGGTGACGATCAAAGACGGCATCAAAGTTTCTGAAGACGAGCGTGATTATGTTTCTCGCGACATTCTGAAAGAAATTCTGGAAGACACCGAAGAACACATCGATTGGCTGGAAACCCAGCTGAGCTTGATTGACAGGGTAGGTTTACAGAATTACGAGCAATCCATGATGGGTGTTTCAGAGTAAATCGTCTAACATTTTTCAAATTGCGTTGAAAAAATACTTGATTATAGTAATGCGAATCATTATTATTAATTTCAAGTTCAACGCAATTTGAGGCCCACCGTGATCGTCTGCATTTGTGCCAACGTAAGCGACCGTACCATTTCTGAAGCCGTGCGCAGCGGTTGTGGATCTGTAGACGACATCACCATGAAAACCGGTGCATGTTCAGGCTGTGGCCAGTGCCGCATGCACTGTCAAAGTGAAATTGATGCGCACAACACGCTGATTCAGGTTAGCGAAATGAGCCAGCAAACAGTTTAGTAAAGCACTTGGTGGAGCACCTGGCTCCCCTGCCTACAATCCAAATTTCAGTATTCTTGCGGCTGGTCTGCTCACGCTGGGGCCATCCGGGCCTTGTTCAGGGCTTGAGCCTGGTGACTCCGCCAATCTTCTTTTCGCAATATTCCGGGGCAACACAGTGCCTGCGTCGTGGCGACACTTGTCGAAATAATCCAGCCATGGTTGAACCTTAGCGTTGGCCTGTGTTTGTCCTCCACATTGTTCTACAAACTCCTGGTCGGTTCGTCTGGCTTTGTAATCGGCCAGGCAGTCCGCCAACATTCCTGTCTGCAGGCCATGAATGGTATGCGGATTGAATTGGTACTTCAGAAAACCCGGGGTGCTGGAATGGACAATGTCAATTTTCAGGTCGGGCGCATTGTCGCGCGGCATGTGCAACACATGCGCAAAATTCGCGTCGCGTTTCAAATTCAGTCCGCCCAGTGTTTCTGTGTTCGCAAGCTCTACGCGACGAATCGCAGTGTCATTGACAACCACATCTAGATCATGAGGCATTGGCAATGCACACGTGGCGTTGGGGTGTTCAAGTGCATGAAGGTGCATGCTGGCGCTACCCACCAAAGTGTAGTTACCGCGACCGCCCAGCAGGGTGTCCAGAGCGTGAATTAGCTTGTTTGCATCGATGCCGGGCAGCGCGCTTTCAAGGGCAGTTGTAATGAGGGGGTTCAGCAGCAAATTTTGAGTGTGATCGGGAGAGTGACAAAGCGAAGAGGAAATAAGGGGAAATGAAGACGATGCTTCCATGTTGATCGACCGCAGTTGAATTGATTGTGTAACTTTATTGGAGAGAAGGGTTCAATATTTAACGCGTTTTGATGGCAGTGGTTATTTTTACATGCAAAATTTAATGATAATAGAAACAATTATCAATAACTAAAGATAGTCATGTTTAATCCTGTCCACAGCAAATATTCCATCAATTTCAAACTCGCACCGGTTGATTGTCTCGCGAGGGCGGTTGCTCTCGCTTGCTTGTCTTTTAGCGGGGTTTCAGTAGCACAGACCCTGGCACCCGTCACTGTCCAATCCGACTGGTTGGGTCCACCCACCGAGGAAAGTGTGAAAGCCTACACAGGTGCGCGCACGGTGCTTGAGAAAGAAGATCTTGAGGAACGTGGTGCTTTGAACCTGGAAGATGCCTTGCGCCGTGTGCCGGGTGTTCAAGTACTGGACGAAACCGGCACCGGAATTTTGCCCAACATTGGTGTGCGTGGTTTGAACCCTTTGCGCAGCGAACGTTTGCAAATTTTGGTGGATGGTTACCCGATTGCCATTGGCCCTTACACCAACGTGGGCCTGTCGCTATTTCCCGTTACATTGCCCAGCCTTGAAGCTGTAGATTTGGTGCGGGGTGGTGCTGCCGTGCATTACGGGCCGAACAACGTGGGCGGTGTGCTGAATTTGGTGACCAAGCCCATTCCCACGAAAACCAGCCAGACCTTCCGCGAGCGCCTTCAAATTTCCGAAGAAACTGGCAACATGCTGACCGACACTTACTACCGAATTGGTGGTTTTGTGCGTGAAGACCTTGGCTTGCAATTTCAGGCCAACATTGTGGATGGCAAGGGCCAGCGTGATCGTTCAGACACCGAAGTGCGTAACTTCATTGTGGATGGCGAGTACTACCTGAACCCCAACAACGATTTCAAAGCGCAGTTGCAGTATTACGAAGTGAAGGCTGAATTGCCTGGTGCCTTAAGCCCAGCTGCCTATGATCAAAACCCAAACCAGTCGCAAAAGCCTTTTGATGCGTACGACGCAGACATGTGGCGCGGCACTTTTACCTGGAATCATTCGTTTTCCGACGATTTCAAGCTGACATGGCGCAATTTTGCGCACCAAGCAAATCGCACGTTCTTCTTCAGCCAGTCAGCCACTTTCTCGGATGACCCAGCACAAACGCCAGCGTTTGTTCTCGATTCCCCACGCGTGTTCAGTGTGCATGGCACGGAACCAAGGTTCACCAAGCAGATAGCCAACCACACAGTGATTGCAGGTGCGCGTTTTGTTGAAGAAGATGTGCGCTTTGATGTAAGCCGCACCACGCTTGCAACAGGGGCAGTGAATCCGTTCCGCCGCTGGGACTTTACCACCAAGGCGATGGCTTACTACGTCAGCGACACCATTGCATTGATGGACGATCGTTTGAAAGTAACGCCGGGCATTCGTTATGAAGATGTTGAAACCCGCTACCGTGATTTGAATACCGGTACCGAGTTTCAGAACAACCCCGATGAATGGTTGCCTGGCTTGACTGTGGGTTACCAGGCCACGAAAGATGTGTTCGTATTTACCAATGCGCAGCGTTCATTGGTGCCGGTGCAAACGGCACAGGTGACGCGCGGTGGTGATGTGGGCAATGAAACCGCCGAGAACTACGAAATCGGTTCACGCTGGCAGATCAACCCGCAAGCCAATATTGCGGCAACGCTGTTCCGGGTGGATTACAAAGACCAGATCGTTTTCGATACAGGCGCATTCCGCAACCTGGGGGAAACACGCCAAGAAGGCGTTGAGCTGGAAGGTCGCTGGAACCTGAACAGCCAAACTGAACTGGGAATGAGTTATACCTATCTGGATACGGAGCAATTGTCGGGCGCTGATCAAGGCAAGGAACTTCGCAATGCACCCACGCACCATTTGGGGTTGGATGCGGTGTACAAGTTTGGCAATTGGACGGCCAACGCAAATGCCCTGTATGTTTCTGAAAGCTTCAGTGATTCAGCCAACACACAGGTTGAAACTGCCAACGGCAGTGCTGGTGAATTGCCCGCCTACACTTTGGTGAACATGCGCGTGGGGCGTGATTTCCCGATTGGGCAAGGCAAAAACATGAATCTTGGTTTTGGGATCAATAACCTGTTTGACGAACAGTACTTCTTCCGGGGTGTGGACGTAAGCACAACCGGTCGCGTACCCGCACCTGGGCGTATGTTGCTGGTAGAAATGCAGCTTGATTTCTAATCGCTTGATGCAAGGTCCAAAAGCCGGTGGGGAAGCAATTCGTCACCGGCTTTTTTTATTACTGGCCGCGTTGTTTGTCCACTTCGACAGACGCAACACCACTGGCCGTGTTGCCCCAGCTTCGGCGAATGTAAGTGACCACCGCTGCAATGTCGTTGTTGCTCAGTTCTACACGATAAGGTGGCATGCCATGTGGGTAGGGCGCAGCTTGTGTGCTGGGTGAAAACCCGCCGTTGAGCACCATGCGAATGGCATTGACCGGGTTGGGCGCAATCACATTGACATTGCCCGCCAAGGCCGGGAACTGATTGGCTTTCCCTTCTCCTTGCTTGCCATGACATTCCGCGCAGGTGTTGGTGTAAATGTTTTCGCCCCGCTGCATCAGTGGCAGCAAGGTACGTTGCCCAAGGCCTGTCGATTCTTTTTCTGAAGGGGCTTGTGCCGGCAGGCTTTTAAGGTACACCGCCATGGCTTTGGTGTCGGCAGCCGTGGCAAATTGCAGGCTGAGCGCAATCACTTCCGTCATGGGGCCATAGGTTGCCGCGTGGCGGTTAACGCCGGTTTGCAAATATTGCGTAATATCGTCTTCAGTCCATTTTCCCAGCCCGTGCACCGGGTGATTATTCAGGGTCGGTGCAAACCAGTTCAGTACTGGGATTGTGGCCCCGCTTAAATTCAGTTTTTCCTTCAATCCACCCAGCGTATTTCTCGGCGTGTGGCAGGCGGCGCAGTGGCCCGGACCATTAACCAGGTAGGCACCACGATTCCAAAGCGCGGTTTGTGTGGCGTCGGGTTTGAATTCACCTTCGGTGAAATACAAAGCCCGCCACACAGCCAGAAGTGGGCGCTGGTTGAAGGGAAACTGCAAGTCAGGCTTGGGTGTTTTTTGAGCAATCGCGGGCAGGCGCTTTAAGTAAGCGAATAAGTCATCGACTTCAGCCCGGCTCATTTTGGTGTAGTCGGTGTAGGGAAATGCCGGGTAAAGGTAGTCGCCATTTTTCGAGACACCACTGTGCATGGCTTTGTAAAAATCATCTGCAGTCCAGCTGCCCAATCCGTGCTCGGCATTGGGGGTTAAGTTGGTGCTGTAAATTTTGCCGAAAGGTGTTTCGATGGCGCGGCCACCAGCATAAGGCTTTTTGGGATTGGCTGTGTGACAACCGGCACAATTGCCCAAACGCGCCAAATAGGCGCCGCGTTTTTCTTGCGCTGACAGCACATTCAATGCGATCGGCTCTGGCGATACATTGTTGTTACCGGGCACTGCTGTGGTGGTGTGTGTGCCGCATTTCAAAGGAAACTGAATACTGTTGGCCGGTGCGGCTTTTGGGTTTTCAGGTACTGGCTGTGCGGCCAAATAAGCTGTTGCTGTATTCAATTGCTCGGGGCTGAGTGCTTTCACCAGTGCGTGCATGCAATCGGGGTCGGCGGCTTGGCGCTGCCCGTTGCGCCATTTGCCCAGTTGCGCGTTCAGGTAATCGCGTGGCAAACCCAGCAAGCCTGGTGTATAGGGCTCAACTCCGGTCAGTGCTTGTCCGTGGCAGGCCGCGCAGGCGGGAATTTTTTTTGATGCAACACCGTCGAATACCAAACGTTTGCCTTGCTCAAGTTCTGCGGCTGAGGCTGTACTTTTTACGGGTGCAGGGTAGGGTGGATTTTGCGCAGCAAAGTATCTCGCCATTTGCTGCAAATAATCATTCGACAGATGTTGCACAATGCCGTTCATGGCGGCATGTTGGCGGCCACCATCGCGAAATGCGATCAGCTGGTTGTACAGGTAGCCTTCCGGTTTGCCGGCAATGCGCGGGTAATAACCTTCGGCGCTGGCCCGGCCCTCGGCACCATGACAGGCCACACAAGCCTGAACACGGTTGGCCATGTCGACTGTGGTGGGTGTTGTATTGCTTTGTGCGTTTGTTGCAAAGCTGGCCAGCAGCAAGAGGGCGGTGGTGGCAAAACGGGTGGTCATGACTACAGCTCGTGTTGAATGTGGGGCAATTATACGCCTACAACACAAGCGACCGCTTAACTTGACCGGGCGAGCACCCATGCCAAAACAACGGCCAGTGCCGCCGTTGCCATGACCCACACCACCAATCCAAAAGCTATTCCTTGCATGAAGCTGAGTGTGATTGCGCTTAGCAGCAAGGCGAGCAGGCCAGCGGTGCGGCGTGCCCCCACTGAACGTAAGCCAATCGCATTACAACGTCCAGCCCAACGGCGATGACGAAAATGCGCCTGTTGTGAAAGTGCGATCAACAGCAAACCTGAAAACAGAAGCGAAAAAGCCAGCGCAACTTGTAGGGTTAGGTGCATTCAAAAGCCTCGTTGGGAGTGACTATTTTGCAAGCGGTGTATGTGCCCATTGCAACCATGAGAAGCAAACCCATGTCGATGGCCAGTGAATTCATGTCCCCTTGATCAAGGGCGGCTGCGAACATGCCACCTGTGTTGATTTGATTGAGCAGCCAAGCCAGCGCACACAGGGCTGTGAACACAACCGTGGGTTGAAACCACTGGCTGCTGCGGTGCGCGGCTGCCTGGTTTTCCAGCCGTTTGAATCGGACGGCGTTGACAAAAGCCCAGATTATCGTGAGCACCCACACGCCATAAAACACCCATGTTTCGGTGGTTGCGCGGTTAGGAAGTTGGTTGGGAAGAAGCTGATTTGCCACAAGATACGCGGCAGTGGCAATCATCATGCCGACAGTGCCGCCCACAGTCAGGGCTTGAACCACGGTAAAGCCTGGCAGTTTTTTCTTGTGGTGTTGAACACGGCGAGACTCGAGCCAAAACAAAAAACCAGTGTGAATCATGACGCAACCCAACAAGCCACCCACCACGTACAGCACTCGAAGTGCAGTGTGGTCAAACTGAATGAAGTGCAGGCCGTTGATCCAGTGCGTGAAGCCCTTGATGGGTTTGGGCTCGTGTGCATGCAGCAGTTCACCGGTGTGCAACAGCATGGTGTCAGCATGTGTGCTCATGCTGATGCTGCGCTCGGGAAACACCCGGCGAATTTCGAGTGTGGCGTTGCTGTCGCTCAAGTTGCGAATATTGATTGAATCGGCACGCGCAGTTTCGCCCAGTGCCTGAGTCCAGGCAGCCTCACGTGCTTGAACCAAAGTTGGCACGGTTTTCAATGCGGCGATTTGTTGCCCGGGGTCTTCAGTAAAACCGCTGGGAGGCATGTTGATAAAACCACTCATGGCTTTTTGGGAGGCAGCTTTGTCACCATCAAACGCGGTTAGTGTGGCCCACGGAAAATAGATGGAAAAGAAGATCAGCAGGCCAGTGAATGTGATGATGAAGTGAAAGGGCAGTGCCACCACGCTGCTCAGGTTGTGCAAGTCAAGAAGGCTGCGCACAGTGTGTTTTTTCGGACGAAACACAAAGAACTCAGCCAGAAGTTTCCGGTGAATGACAATTCCGCTGATCAGCAGGGCCATCATCGCCAAACCTGCGATCCCGAGCAGAAAATAGCCGACATTGTTCCATGCAATATTGAATTTGTAGTGGAAGGGAAAAAAGAAACCGCTGCCACCCAACGTGTGTTCGTTGGACACCACTTTGCCCGTGTCGGGGTCCATGAAATAGGCCTTCAAAGTTCGGTCGGGCTCCACGATCCGAATCAGCGTCATGGGCGTTCGCTCGGTGGGCAAGCGCAATCGAATGTTGTCGGATCCGGGCGCCAGTTCATGGGCCTTCAGCAACACTGTTTCAAGTTGCTTTGGGCTCAGTGCGCAACATTCACCGGCAATGCTGCGGCTTTCCGGGTGCATCCATCGGTCAAACTCTTTGTCGAACACGGTGAGGGTACCCATCCAGAACACCGCAAACAGCAGAAAGCCGATGAACAGCCCAAACCAGGTGTGAAACCAAGCCATGTGTTGACGAACGGAAGGTGCTTTCTGCTTACTCACGGCCAGGGTTTACCAAGGAAAATAAATCACGATTGCACACAGCAAACCAAACAACAGTCCCTGGGCACTTAGCCAGGCCAGGCTCGCTGTGCAATAAACCCACAGCATCCAACAAGGCATGGCCAGGTAGGCCAGCAGCAGGCCAAGGGTCAAGGCTTCGCTTTGTTCCATGCCAGCTTTAAACAGCAAAATGGCCAAGGCCGCTGCAAACAGGTTGGCCAAGGCCAACCCTGCTGGAAAAGCCAGCAGCAGGCAAACAATTTGCCGACTGCCGATTTTGAGCCAATGTGTTTTAGAAACGGTAGTTTGCACTGAACACCACATTGCGTTCGACACCATAGAAACAGTCGCCACGAGACAGGCAAGTGGACACATACTCCCGATTGGCCAGATTGGTCGCATTCACTGCGTAGCGCCAATCGCCAGTTTCATACGAGAGCATGGCGTCCAGCAGCGTCACACTGGGTGTACGCACGTTGTCTACGCCGTCCCAGGATTCGTCAATGAATCGCAAGCCTGCACCCCATTGCCAGCCGGGTAAGCCGAGCATGGAAAACTTCTGGCGTCCCCACAGGCTGAGGGTTTGTTTGGGCACTGTGGCCAATCTTTTGCCTTGACTGTTGGGCGTGGAATGGCGGGTTACTTTGGCGCTGGTGTAGGCATAGGCCGCCAGAATGTCCACAGTGTGGCTTAGGCGGTGGTTGGCTTCCAGTTCAACACCTTTGCTTTCCGCTTCGCCAACCTGAATCTGATTGTTGGCTACAACAGGATCAGCGACGCGGCGGTTGTTTTCCTTGATTTCATAAACAGCAGCAGTGAAAAGCGACTTGCCATCGGGTGTTTCATATTTCACACCCATTTCCTGTTGTTCAGCTTGTTGAGGCTTGAACGGATTGCCAAAGAAGTCCAGGCCGCCAATTGGAAGGAACGATTCCGAATAACTGTAGTAAGGCATAGCGCCAAAATCGGTGATGTAACCCAGGCTGGCCTTGTAGGTGTTTGTGGATGTATCCAGGCTAGAGGCTGGTGCGTTGTCGGTTTCGGATTTGGCCCAGTCACGACGAATACCCACGGTAGAAAGCCAGCGCTTGGCGTACTTCACCTGGTGTTGAGCGTAAATACCGGTTTGAGTTTGCAGTGTGCCTGCAATGTCTGCCAGTACAGGCGCAGTGAAATTACCATACACCGGATTGAGATAATCGATCGCGGCAGCACTGCCGCCCGCACCACGCGCGCCGCCCAAGGCAACTCGCTGGTAATCAAACCCGACAATGCTGGTGTTCTCGAACTCGCCAAAATTCCATTTGGCAGTTAGTTGTGAGTCAGAGGTGAGGCTGTCAGCCACGTTGTATTGCGAAATGGCCACGCGGTTGATGGTTCGTCCATCTGCATTGATTCGAGGTGTGAATGCCGAGTAAATCGAGTTATACGACACCGCACTGTCGCTTTGTTTCACTTTCTGGCTGAATGTGAACACATCGTTCAAGCGATGATCAAACTCCAGCCCATACGAGGTTTGCTTGGCCAGGTACAAGTCGAAGCCTGGCTCGCTGATGAATGTGTCAGTTGGAATGCGGCCATTCGGCCCTTCAAAGCGGGTGCCGATGATCGGGAAAAAGCCGACGGATGAACCCGACACATCCCGTTGCACATTCAAATACGCAGTCAGGCTGGTGTCGGCGTTGGGCCTCCAGGTAATGGCGGGTGCGAACAGGTCTCGATCATCCGGCACAAAGTTCACTTGGGTGTCACTGTCGCGGGTCAGTGCGATCATTCGGTACAGCAGGGTGCCGTCCTCATTCAGTGGGCCGGTCAAGTCGAGTGCCAATTGTTTGCGGCCGTATTCGCCCAGCTGCACCCCCACTTCACCAGCCTGTTCGCGTTGTGGGCGCTTGCTGACCATATTCACCAGGCCGCCAAAACCACCCTGGCCATACAGCACAGATGAAGGGCCTTTCACCACTTCAACGCGTTCCAGGGTAAACGGGTCGGGGCGTACATTGTTGTAAAAACCAAAAAGCTGTTTCAAACCATCTTGGTACTGCACAAACGAAGTGCCGCGGATAAAAGCCCAGTCGCCGCGATTGTCAAAGCCATAAGAGCCAGCACTTACGCCTGCGGTGTAGCCGAGCGCGTCTTGCAGGGTCAGTGCACCCTGATCTTCAATGCGGTCGCGTGTAATCACCGAAATGGATTGCTGGGTTTCAACAACGGGTGTCCCGGTCTTGGTGGCAGAAAATGTGCTGTTGGCTTTGTACCCGTCCACTGGCGCTGAAGGGCTTGGTTCGGCTTGTACCTGCCCCTCTACTTTGACAGCGGGCAGGGTGGCAGCTTCTTGAGCGTTTGATAGTTGGGGCCAAAACAGGGTGATTGCGCTGATGGCGCAAGGCAGAATTTTTTTCGGATTCATGATGCGGTTTGAAAAAAACGCTGGCTGGCTATTTGTTTTTTGCTGGCTTGCGGTTTGAGGGTGAGAGAAGATTATTTGGTCAAAATCAGTTTGCCTTGGGCGGTAATTCGCAAGCGATACTCTGTGTTGTCATGAACAATGGTCCGTTCGCGGCTGCCTTGTGGAAACAGGGTTTTTGTATTCAAAGGCGCTGCGGCCGCTGGCTCAGTGTGGCTTGCGGGGGGAGTGCCAGTTTTCAGCGTAGATAGGGAATTCATGGTGGCCCGGAATAAAGTAGATTGCCTGCGTTGAATGAGTCGAAGTGTAACGGATGTTCTTATTAATTGCAAATCATTCTCATTAAGATTAACATATAGGCTGTTTTTGATTGATTCAAAGGTTTCAGGTCCTTATGACGTACTCGTGGTTCAACGCCAAACACAAGGCGATGGTTGTCGGTTTAGCTTTGGCATTTTGCAATGTGGCCGTGGCGGCCCCTACCGATCAAGATGTGGTGAAGGGTTATGGGCAATTGGTGTATGCCAATTACACCGATTCAGTGAATGCAGCCCAGAAAATGCAGGCAGCCATTGATGCATTTTTGAAAGCGCCTTCCCAGGCTGGCCTGGATGCAGCAAAAAAAGCATGGTTGAATGCCCGCGAGTTTTACGGGCAAACAGAGGCTTTCCGTTTTTATGGTGGCCCGATCGACGATGAAAACGGGCCAGAAGGGCAGATCAATGCCTGGCCGATGGATGAGTCGTATGTGGACTATGTGCAAGGCAATGCACGCAGTGGTTTTATCAACAATCCAAAATTCAAGATTACCCGCGATGCCTTGATCGAAGAAAATGAGCGGGGTGGTGAAGAAAACATTGCCACCGGTTGGCACGCCATTGAGTTTTTGCTGTGGGGTCAGGATTTGAATGAGAATGGCCCCGGCAATCGGCCTTACACCGATTACGTGAAAGGCAAAGGCCAGAATGCAGAACGCCGCGCTGCTTATTTGCGCGAAATAACCGCCTTGTTGATCCATGATCTTGAAACAGTGCAATCGGCCTGGGCCCCCAAGAGAACTGACAATTTCCGCGCGAGTTTTGAGAAGGGCGGCAAGGAATCCATTCGCAAAATTCTGGTGGGTTTGGGTTCACTGTCGCGCGGCGAGCTCGCTGGTGAACGCCTTGAAGTGGCCTTGTTCAGTCAGGATCAAGAGGATGAGCACTCCTGTTTTTCAGACAACACACACCGCGATGCAGTGACCAATGCGCAAGGTATTTTGAATGTGTGGACTGGCACTTACAAACAGGCCGATGGGGCCGTGTTGAAAGTACCTTCTCTGGCCGAGTTGGTGGGGGCACGTGCACCGGAAGTTGCGAAGAAAACCACGCAGCAAATCCAGAATTCAGTGAAAGCCGCAAGTGCCATCCAAGCACCCTTTGACCGGGAAATTATTGGTGGTGCAAACGCACCTGGGCCCAAACGCGTGAAAGCCACCGTGGATAGCCTGGTTGAGCAAAGCACCTTGCTGGTTGAATCGGCCAATGCAATCGGCATTACTCAACTTACCCTGACCTTGCCTTGATGAAAGTAGCTGTTTGTTTGGCAGGGGGAACCCTGTTGCTTGCCGGGGCGGCATGGGCCGCAGTTGAAGGAATGACTGCCCGCACTGCAGGGGACGTCACCGTGTTTGCCGATGGCCGAAATGCCTTTTCATTTCCCGCCGCCAATTTGCCCGATGAAGAACGAACGCGATTTGCCATTGGCAATTCATTTTTCAAACGCAACTGGGTACAGGCCCCTGCATCGACCACTGCGCGTGACGGACTGGGTCCGCATTTCATTGCACGTTCCTGCGGTGGTTGCCACATACAGGACGGTCGAGGAAAGCCGCCCGAAATTCTGGATCGACTGAGCACTGAGCAACCGGTGGACCTTTTGTTCCGCCTGTCCATTCCCGGTAACGATTCCAAACATGGTGTTGTGCCCGACCCTGTGTATGGCGATCAGTTCAACAACGCTGCCATTGCGGGCGTGAAGCCAGAAGGCAAGGTGCACATTCAAATTACAGAGTTACGTGGCAAGTACCCGGATGGCACACCCTATGTGTTGAAAAAGCCGAGCTATTCTTTCTCTGATTTGGGCTATGGCCCCATGCACCCCCAAGTGATGGTGAGCCCTCGAATTGCGCCACAGGTGATTGGCCTGGGCTTGCTGGAAGCCATTGAGGAAAAGGATGTTTTGAACAATGCCAAGCGGCAGGCTGCACAGCCCGGCCCAATCAAGGGTGTGCCCAACCGGGTTTGGGATGCGTATGCACAAAAGAATATGTTGGGCCGCTTTGGCTGGAAGGCCAATGTGGCCACCCTGGCGCATCAAACCGGCGGCGCTTTTCTGGGCGATATCGGCATCACCAGCAGTTTGTTTCCCTCCGAGAATTGCACACCTGCCCAGAAAGACTGTGTGCAGGCACCCAACGGTTCCGAGAACGGCGAGCCTGAACTGAGCGACAAACTGTTCAACGAGATTGTGTTTTATCAAGCCGTGTTGGCACCACCAGCCCGCCGCAACGTGAATGATGCGCAAGTGTTAAAGGGTCAAAAGTTGTTTGAGCAAGCGCAGTGCGCCGTGTGCCATCGCCCTTCCTACACCACAGGCAAAGTGCCTTTCCCGGCCTTGAGCAGCAAAGCGTTGGAAGGACAGGAAATTTGGCCCTACACCGATTTGTTGTTGCATGACATGGGCGAAGGCCTTGCCGACAATCGCCCCGATTTCAAAGCGAATGGCCGCCAGTGGAAAACACCGCCTTTGTGGGGAATCGGCTTGATTCCCGATGTGAACAACCACATGCGTTTGTTGCACGACGGCCGCGCCGATGGCGTTGAAGAAGCCATTCTCTGGCACGGTGGTGAAGCCGAAGAAAGCAAGAACCGCTTCATGAATTTTTCGGCGGAAGATCGTTCAGCACTGATTCGTTTCGTGGAGTCTTTGTAATGAATCCCCAACATCAGCATGAATTGAAAACTGGCCTGTTGCGCGGACTGGTCTGGGTAGTGTTGGCCTTCGTGTTGTTGGTGGTGCTTAATTTTGCCAATTCAGCCGTGGCTGCAAAACCCGTGGACCGAAGCACGATGCTGTTTCCTTACTATGAGGTGGCAGAGGTATTGAATAGTGTGGCGATACACCACCACAACAAGGACACTGCCGTGCTGCGTGATCAACTCGAGGCGTTGAGTGTGGCCACGGCGCAATATTGCAAAACGGGTGGAAAAGCGCAGCCTGCCAACATGCAACAGTTACAGGGGCAATATGCTAAGGCCTACCTGGCCTGGCTGGAACTGTCGGCGGTGGTGATGGGGCCCATGCTGGACAACAACACGGTGCGCCAAATCGATTTTCGACCTTTGCGCCTGAACTTGCTTGAGCGTGCAATCAAAAAACAGCCGCAAGGCGCGCAAGCCATGGCCCTGATCGGAAGCCCGGCAAAAGGTTTTCCTGCCCTTGAGTATTTGTTGACGCAAAATGATTTCAAATCGGGCACCCCCCAGTGCAATTACGCGCACGAGGTAGTGCTCGACATTGCACGCACTGTGGCCGGTTTAAGGTGGCAAACCAGTGCAACGCAAGCCAATCAAGACGACGCACAGGCGCTGGGTGCAGGCATGCAATTGTATTTCAACCAGTTGGTTGGAGCCACGCACAACCTGGCTTGGGAGCGCATGGAAAAGCCGCTCTTGAAGAACAAGGATGAAGCCAGAGCAAACATGGCGCCTGCAGGACATTGGCCATTTTCAGAATTTCATTTGACCGAAAAAGCATGGGCTGCACAGTGGCAGGGCATAGAACATTTGTTGATGGTGACTGGCCAAACTGTGCCGCAGGCCAATACGCAAGTGATCCCGCTGGAGGCTTATTTGCGCGGCTTGGGGAAAATTGAACTGGCCGACACCTTGGTGAAGTACAGCAGTGCTGTGGCTGTGGCCATGCGGTCCAACGACATCACAAAGCCAGCCAGTGTTGAACAGTCAGTTAAAGCACTCAAGGTGCTCAAGGGGTTTTTGGAAAGCGAGGTGGCCAAGGGTTTGAAAGTGTCTATTCAGTTTTCATCTTCTGATGGTGATTGATCCAGTGTTGAATTCGCGTCGGCAATTTTTGGTTCAAAGCAGTGCGTTGGCCTTGAGCATGGCCTTGCCCCTGCCTGCCGAACTTGCAACCCACACTCGTCAGGCCCGTTTATTGGCAGCCTGGCAACTTCCAAATGCGGGCTATCAGGTGGGTGTGCTCAACGCAGCCGGGCTAGGTGCAGCGCTTTCTTATACCGTAACCACGGCAGTCGATTTGCCCACACGCCCGCACGGTTTAATGCACCTGCAGGGCGATGAGTATTTGGTGATCGCTCGCCGCCCCGGTGACTGGTTGTTGCGCCTGAATATTCGCAGTGCTGAAACCTCGCGCGTTTGGCAGGAAGAAGACCGGCATTTGAACGGACACAGCGCCGTGTATGGCGATTGGCTTTACACCACAGAAACCGATGTGCTCGGCGGCACTGGTGCATTGGCCGTGCGAAACCGCCATACCTTCGAGTTGCTGGATGTGTGGCCCACGCTGGGCAAAGATCCCCATGAAATGCTGGTGCTGCCCAAGGGTGGGTTGGGCATTGATGAACCTTTTTTGTTGGTGGCCAACGGCGGAATACCTACGCATGCAGACATGGGCAGAACCCAGTTGAATCAACTGCCCATGGATTCTTCGCTGGTTGCTTTGCATCCCCGAACGGGAAAGGTGTTCAATCAATGGACCTTGAGTGATACGCGACTCAGTTTGCGACACATGGCGGTACACGCCAGTGGTGTGGTGGGCATTGCCATGCAGGCACACCACGGCAATGCTGCCCTTAGGGATGCTGCACCGGTACTGGCTTTGCTTGATGAAAACGGACTGCGCACGGTGAATGAATCGGCGGGTGTGAAGGGCTACGCCGGCGACATTGTTGCCACCCCCCAGGGCTTTGTGATCAGCTGCACCAAGAATAATTCTGCCGGGCATTTCGATATGCAAGGCAACCTATTGCATTCACGGGCTGCGAATGCCGCGTGTGCCTTGGCTGCCGAAGGAGAGCAGGTGTGGCTGGGTAGTTTAGCTGTTGAGTTCAGCAGGCCATTGGAGCTGGACAATCATTGGCTGCTTATTTAACCCGCAGTGCCCAAGCCTTGATGGTTTGTCCCTGCTTGAAACCAAACAGTTTGTTGCCACCCACAGCCACTGCCAAAAACTGTTTTTCATCCACTTCGTAGGCAATGGGTGGTGCATTCACGCCCGCTGAATTGTTGTGTTGCCACACACGTTTGCCCGTGATTGAATCAAGTGCAAAAAACTCACCACTGCCTTCACCTGAAAAAACCAAACCTGTTTGTGTGCTGAGTACACCACCAATCAAAGGCGCATTCACTTTGTGTTGCCATACAAGTTTGCCTGTGTCCAAGTGAATGGCTGACAGCAAACCGTATTTTTCTCCATCTTCAATTGGTGACATCGAAGAATACCTCAGTGCGGGCTTGTTGCCTTTCGCTTTCAGCTCGTGCAATTGATACTTCACCGGCCAGTGAATGCCGGCGATGAACACCATGCGGCGTTGTTCATCCACTGAAACAGGCGACCAGTTGGAGCCGCCTATAACACCGGGGTAAATCACATTGCCTTGTTCAGTGGGCAGGGTAAACATATTGTGCTGCGGTACAAAGGCCTCGCTCTTGAACAACAATTCACCCGTGATGCGATTGTGCACATAAAACCAACCAGTTTTGCCTGCCTGGCCAACAGCTTTCACCGCCTGGCCCTCATGCCTGGTGGTGAACAACACCGGTGGGCTGGCCACGTCGTAACCCCACATGTCGTGCGGCACTTGCTGGTAAAACCATTTCAGCTTGCCGGTGCGCACATCCAGCGCCACCAAGGAGGCGGTGTACAGGTTGTCTCCCGGCCGCGATGAGCCTTCCATTTGCGGTGAAGGGTTGCCCGTGCCGAAATACAAAATGCCATTGTCCCGGTCAATGGCGGGTGTGCTCCAGGCTGATCCGCCGCCAAATTTCCAGGCATCGGGATATTGAGCTGCTTTGGCTTTTTCTTCCTCAATATTGCGCGGTAACACCACGCCATCAAGGGTGGCCTTTGTGAATTCTCCCTCCCAACCTTGGTCGGGAACCGTGTCAAATTTCCACGCCATTGCGCCGGTGTTAACATCGTAAGCGGCCATAAAACCACGGCGCCCGTAGTTGCCCGCAATACCCACCACCGCACCGAGTGGCGCATCGGGATCGGGCGAGTCCAGGTGCAAGCCATAGCCCACACCGGTAATGCCCACAATAACCTTGCCATCGAATACCATGGGCGCCATGTTGATGCCTGCACCAGATGCACCCGACACTTCCAGTTTTCCGCCCTGCGTGTCCAGTTGCGACCCCAGTGTGGCGGCATCTTCCTGCACACCTTGTTCGCCTTTGGTAACATCGATGTCCCAAAGCTTTTGGCCAGTGCGTGCATCCAGTGCCAGAAGGCGTGAATCGACTGTGCCCATGAATACCTTGCCATCACTCACGGCCACGCCCCGATTGGCGGGGCCGCAGCACATGGGTCGGTCTTTGATCCTGTTGTGTGTGTAACGCCACAACAATTTTCCAGTGTCGGCTTTCAAGGCCACCACATGGTTAAACGGCAGCGACACAAACATGACGCCGTTCACCACGATGGGTGTGGCTTGAAAGCTGGATGACACACCCGTGTCAAACTCCCAGGCCAAGTCCAGTTGCCCGACGTTGCCAGGCGTAATTTGTGTTGACTGACTGTGCCGCTGATGATCCCAATTGCCGCCAAATACCGGCCATTCTTTGCCTGAACTGGCAAACGTGGCGGTGCAAACAAGTAGTGAGAAAGCGGCGGCGAGGGCTTGATGCAGCGTCATGGTTGTCGTTTTGGATTGGAATTGCCTGAAGAGACAAGCAAGGATCAATCCACTGCTGTTGTTGCAAAGTGGCGCACCGGAGTTGTCACAAAAGTGTCATCCAATGCGCAGCTGCTTGCGTGTATATTTCGCGTACCCGATTCTATTGGTAAATGATCATGAAGCAACAACTTGAGCTGTTGAAAGAAATTGAACACAAGCTCGAAGAATTGAGCAAAGACAAGGACCTGAAAGAAAAGCGCCCGCTGGAAGTCAAAGAGATCAAAGGTTTGCGCTTGGTGGTGTCGTCGATTATTCGCCGCATGGCCAGCTAAGCCACGATTAAGCCGTTTACTGATAGACCTTCAGACGCTTTGCAATCAACAGTGCGGTCAAGTTAAACGAGATCGCGATCACGCTGCATATCCAGAAGTTTTCGATCAGACCCTCTGCATTGCGCGAGATCACCATGCCACCCACCAAGGCGGCAAGGCCCATGGCAGCAGATTGCATGGACGAGTTCAGGGTCATGAATGTGCCCCTGTTTTTCGGATTGCCTGCTGCGCTGACCAAAGCCATGCCTGGAATCATTCTTCCGCTGACAAACACAAAGAAGAACGTGGTGATCACCAGAATGACTGTCATGCTCAGGCCCGCAGTCACAGTAATCAATGCCATGGGCAACACTGCAACACCGGCGATGATTTGCAGCATTTTCAATTTGCCAATTCGATCGCTGAGCTTGCCGATGATTTGCGCACTGAACAAGGTCGCCGCGCCGCCAGCCAGATAAATGACCGGAATGTCCGAAGGCGTCAGCCCTGCATTGATTTGCATGTAAATCGTGATGTACGGAATGATTGAAAACCCGGCGAAGATCATGCAAAACGAAAACAGGAACGCACGCAGGTGATTCGAATCGCGAAGCACCTGTGCAATGCCCTGAAGTGGGCCGGTTTCGCCCCGCGCATGCAAATGGCCTTGCAGTGTCGGAATGACGTACCAGCCGGCCACCGCCAATACAAAGCTGATGCCGGCAATTCCGAAGAAGGGGGTGTGCCAGTCCGAATTGGCGGCCACGTAAAGACCCAGAGGCACACCCATCACCGTAGACACGGAGAATGAGGTCATGATGACACCCATGGCTTTGCCCCTGCGCGCGAAGGGCACCACATCGGCCACAATGGTTTGAATCATCGCCGATAAAATTCCGCCAAAAAGCCCGGCAGCGATTCTGGCGCTCATCAGCGTTTCATAGGTGGGCGCAAGGCCGCAGGCCAAAGTGGCCACGGTAAACAACACATACAAAATCAACAACAATCGGCGCCGTTCAAACCGGTCAATGTACAAGGAGGCCAACAAACCCGAGGCACCGGCCGCGAAAGTGTAGGCGGACACCAGCAGGCCGAACTTCGCATCGGAAATTGCAAAAGCCTGCGTGAGCTGTGGCCCCAGCGGCATCATGATCATGAAGTCGAGAATGTGGGTGAATTGTATGCCAGCAAGAATCAGCAGCAACGCCCACTCGCGCTGGGGCGTCATTGTCACTTGGCATGCGGTGGGGCTGTTCATGTACTGCTACCTGTGGATGGTTTTTTGCTTTTGACCTTGAGTTTAACCCGCTACCTTAATGACCCAGGGCGGTGAGTGCATAAATGCCGATCGTCATGGAGACGATGGACACCAGCGTGGTGAGCGCAATGATGTTGGCGGCCAACTTGCCGTCGCCGCCGGCAGCCACAGCCATTGCGAAGCTGGCGGCTGCAGTGGGGCTTGAGAAAAACATCCAGAGAATGATCAGGTCTCGCCCTTCAATGCCTATGGCCCATGCAGCAGCGCAGGCCAGCACGGGCAGTATTGCAATTTTAATGGCGCTTGATTGCGTGGCTGACATGCCCGAGGCCTTGACCCCGGCCAATGAAAGTGTGCCCCCCACACAGATCAGCGCCAGTGGGAGAGTAAGCCCGGCAAAGTACTCGCCCGATTTTAACAGCCACTGGGGAATGTAAAGCTGGATTGCGCTGGCCAACATGCCCAGCACCACCGCAATAATAAGAGGGTTTTTAAGCAGTTCCTTACCCACTGCGGCTGGGCTGAATTTCAGGGTGGGGCTGTAAATAGAGAGAATCAACACCGACAGCACATTGAACAACAAAATGGTAAAGCCAACCAACACACCGCCCACTGACAGGCCGTAGTCGCCGTAGTAACTGGCCACCAGCGCAAAACTGACCACACCACAATTGCCCCGGAAAGCACCCTGAACAAACACCCCGCGTTGACCATAGGGAACAAAGCGGGAGGCCCACCACCAGCTGGCCAGAAAACCCGACACCGTTGCAGCACAGAGAAAAAGTACCAATTTGGCATTGAATGCGCTTTGCAGATCGGCCTGCCAAATGGACAGGAAGAACAGCGTTGGCATGGTGGCTTTGTAGGTGAGGGTGGAGGCGGTTTGAATGAACGAGTCGTTGATGAGTTTGACCTTGCGTAACAGCAAGCCCATGAAGACCATCGCGAATACAGGGGCGGTGACTCCCAGAATTTCCGAGAGCACATTGACTTGGGTCATGTTGACAGGTGTCGTTTGAAGTGATGCGTATTATTTCATTACTGAACTTTGGGTCAATTGTGGATGACCCTTGGGGGCTGCGCAGTGCGCAGACACCTTGTAGGTAGCCCCTCGCTACGAATCAAACCGGGCGTATTCAGGCTTTCAGGCGGAGGAGGGCATGCGACTTTGCAAATGCAACTATTGAATGACTTTAGTAATCTCGTGAATCCGCATTTTCAACCGGCAACAACGCCGCAAACTCTTCATCCGAATACAGCCGAGAGCGGGTCAGAAATCGCATGCCACTGGGGCGTTCCAGGCTGAACATTCCACCGTTACCCTTCACCACATCAATGGTCAAATGCGTGTGTTCCCAATAGGCAAACTGCGATTTGCTCATGTAAAAGGGCACGCCACCAATGTCCCCCAGCTTGACATCTGATCCACCCAAGGGAAACTCGTTGCGAGGAAACAGCATGGGTGCGCTGCCATCACAACAACCGCCACTTTGATGAAAAATCACATCACCATGCTGAGCTTTCAAGGTCGCGATCAATTCCAGTGCCTGAGGGCTTGCGCTGACTCGGTTTACCATTCTTTTCTCCACATCAATGAAAATGCCGCCCAATCCCATTGGAATTGAGCGGTGTGAGCCAATTCAATCAATGCGCTTAGAAAAAGCCTAAGGAGGTGGGGTTGTAGCTCACCAGCAGGTTTTTGGTTTGCTGGTAGTGGTGCAACATCATTTTGTGGTTTTCGCGGCCAATGCCCGATTGCTTGTAGCCACCAAAGGCGGCATGTGCCGGGTAGAGATGGTAACAATTGGTCCACACGCGGCCAGCCTGAATGGCACGGCCCATTCGGAAAGCGCGCGCGCCATCCCGACTCCACACCCCTGCGCCCAAACCGTACAGTGTGTCGTTGGCAATTTGCAGGGCTTCGGCTTCGTCTTTAAAGGTAGTCACCGACAACACGGGGCCGAAAATTTCTTCCTGAAAAATACGCATTTTGTTGTGCCCCTGGAACACGGTTGGCTTCACATAGTAGCCGCCAGCCAAGTCGCCGCTTTGTTTGTTCTGCTCGCCACCAATGAGGCACTTGGCGCCTTCTTGTTTGCCCAGATCGATGTAACTCAGGATTTTCTCCAGTTGCTCTGAGGAAGCTTGAGCGCCGATCATGGTGCTTTCATCGAGCGGGTTGCCTTGTTTGATTTTGCCTACCCGTTCAATGGCGCGTTCGATGAAGGCATCGTAAATATCCTCCTGAATCAGTGCGCGTGACGGGCATGTGCACACTTCGCCTTGGTTCAATGCAAACATGGCAAAACCTTCGAGGGTTTTGTCAAAGAATGCATCGTCTGCGTCCATGATGTCAGAGAAGAAAATATTGGGTGATTTTCCGCCCAATTCCAGCGTGACTGGAATCAGGTTTTGTGCGGCGTATTGCATGATCAGTCGGCCTGTGGATGTTTCACCGGTGAATGCAATTTTTGAAATACGCGGATTGCTCGCCAGTGGTTTGCCAGCTTCCAGTCCAAACCCATTCACGATGTTCAGCACGCCGGGCGGCAGCAAGTCAGCAATCAAATCCATCACCACCAGCAACGATGCTGGTGTTTGTTCTGCAGGCTTTAACACCACACAATTGCCGGCAGCCAATGCAGGTGCCAACTTCCAGGCTGCCATGAGAATTGGAAAATTCCAGGGGATGATTTGCCCCACAACACCCAGTGGTTCATTGAAGTGATAAGCGTAGGTTTGGTGGTCTATCTCGCAAATGCTGCCTTCTTCGCCGCGAATACAGGCTGCGAAATAACGGAAATGATCGATCGCAAGGGGAATGTCCGCAGCCATGGTCTCCCGCAGCGGTTTGCCGTTGTCCAGTGTTTCAGCCACGGCGATCAGGCGCAGGTTTTCTTCCATGCGGTCGGCAATGCGGTTCAGAATCATGGAGCGTTCTGTGGGTGAGCGTTTGCCCCAAGCGTCTTTCGCTGCATGCGCAGCATCCAGCGCCAGTTCAATGTCTTCAGCTTGAGAGCGAGCAACCTTGCAAAGCACTTGGCCTGTGACTGGGGTTAAGTTGTCAAAGTATTGTCCGTTCTTGGGCGCGGCCCATTTGCCGCCGATGAAGTTGTCGTACTTTGCTTTGAATGGAAAGGCCACGCCCAGTTTTAATTCGTCAACCATATTCATGTCCCTAACTCCTTTTTAATGTTGATGGTGGTAGGGCGCTTTGCGCAATGGGCATGCCAGCGTCGATTGCCAACAATTTCCGGAAGTTCTTTTCCGAAAGTCGATCTGGCTTGAAAAGCAATCAGGAATAAATTTGCCGGACTTGGAGCAAGGGTGGCAGAAGGATTTTGAATTTATTATGCAATTATTTGCATAATTTTGTTGCGCTGCACAGTTTTGACACACCAAAAAGGGGGGTTAGTTCGCCTGAATTTCGTTGAGAAACAATTCCAGTGCCTGTGTTCTTCCCAGGTTCAATGGATTGTAGCCTGCCGCATTCTTGACGTGTTCCAACACTTCCGCACTGCGCAACCAAGGCAGCAAAATGTCCAGTGCCGGGTATTGCAAATCGCTGTTGTGCAACACCAAAAAATAACGCTCTTTGGACACTGCCCTGAATTGCAGGCCGTAATGGTCAGCCGCAGCTCGAATGCCCAAGCCCAAATCACCGTGTCCCGCTGCAATCGTACAGGCCACTGCCAAATGGGAGTTCTCTTCGTGAAAAAATCCCGGCAAGTCTTCTGCCTTCAGGCAGGCCTTGGTAATCAAGGCATCAAGTTGGTGGTGAGTGGATGAAGCCGAGTTGCGGTTCACCAGCAGGGCACGCCTTTGGGCCACATCCTCCAGAGTGGGGGGCTTGGTGGCTGGGCGGCTCATCCAGCCGATGTCGCGCTCGAACAGTTCAATCACACTGAGGTTGGAACCACGCAACCAGCGCCGCATGATGTGATGGACATGGGAGTGTTCTTCAAGGCCAACAGGCAAGTGGCAGCCGGCCACGCGCACTTCACCGCGGTGCAGTGCCGAGAGCGCCGCAATACTGCCCGACCAGCGCAGCGACAGTTGAAGCTTTTTGTACAGCGCAGTGTTTTGAAACAAGTTCTGAAGCACCAGGTCGTCGCTCAGCGCAAGGCTGATCCAGGGTTTGTTTTGATCAACATCCAGCCATTCGGCGTTCAGTTGCTCGCCCACGGTACCCAGGTCGGGTGCCACGCGCACATTGCCTTGCTCCACCATCCAGATCAACTTGTGACCGAACCGGGTCAGGCATGCCCCCGCGCGTCCGTGCGTAGCCACCAGTTCTTCACCCAGCATGAGGTTGTATTGCTGGATTTGCGACCATAAGGTACGGTAAGAGATGCCCAGCGCCTTACAGGCCAGCGAGATTGAACCTTCCGAGTCAATGGTTTTAAGGGTGTTCAACATGCGCTGGTCCAGTTCAACAAACTGACCATCGTCTTTTTTCCAGCGGGCGGATACTTTTAAATTGAGCATTTGCGGATACAGGCATGTCGATTGCTTGCATTCTGACAGATTACAAAATGCAGGAGACAAGTAATCATGATGTTCAGCGTTACAAAACAATCGATTAATAAAATGACCCCGCTAGGGGTTTTCTTGAGCGGTTTCTTGCTGGTGAGCAATTTCTTCGCCAGCCCGGTTCTTGCAGCACCCGCCGAACTTGGCGCAGTCAAAGGCGATTTGACTGGCGGAGACCCGCTGGGTTCCATGCAGTGGCCTGACATGAAAGGCCAGTTCTTCGATGCCGATGCAAAAACCGTGTTTGATTCTCGCATCAAGGTCACGGTGCCCTTGTTCGCCGAAGATGCCATGAATGTGCCCGTGTCATTCGATGCTTCCGCACTCGGTAAGGTGAAAAAAATCGTGGTGCTGGTGGACAGAAACCCGATTCGAAAGGTGCTGGAGTTCATTCCCGAGAAAGCCAAGCCTGCCCTGAATTTTCGTTTCAAGTTGGAGCAAGCCAGCCCCATTCGCGTTGCAGCCCTGACTGAAAATGGTGTGTGGCATGTGGGCTATGCCTTTATTGAAGCGTCTGGCGGGGGTTGCACCGTGCCTGGCGCAACACGGGCCGATGGCAGCTGGCCACAAACCTTGAACAAGGTGGCTGGCAAAATGTTTGATGCCAACCAGTTGCGGGATGACGCACGCCTGCGCGTGCAGGTGTCGCACCCCATGGACACGGGGTTGGTGGCCGGCGTGCCCGCCTTTTACATTGAAGAAATGATTTTGCAAGACAAGAACAAACAAGTACTGGCCAAGCTTTACCCCTTTGAGCCTGTGTCGGAGAACCCTTTGTTTTCGTTTGATTTTGACAAGAAACCGGTGGGCCCAATCAGCCTGGTAGGGCGCGACAACAACGGCAACCGAATTGATGCAAAGGTTACCCAATGAATCTGTTTAAAGCTGTGCGCGCGATATTTGCCGCATCCACGTTCATTGTTCTTGTTGCCCCTACGCTGGCTGAGCTGCCCAATGTTGCCAAACCAACACCTGACAAAGCTACCCTTGATTACGGTTTGAAAGCCACCAAACTGGCGGGTGGCTGGTATGTGATTGCGGGTGCGAACGATGACTTTTCTCAGGCCAATGGCTGCAACATCATCAACACCGGTTTTTACATGGACGACTCGGGGGTGTACGTCATCAACACCGGAACCTCGCGTATTTATGGCGAGCAACAGCGGACCTTGATCAACTCGGTCAGCAAGAACAAACCAGTGAAGCAGGTGGTGGCACTGAACCTTCACCCGGATTATTTTTTGGGCAATCAGGCTTACCCGAAAGAGGCGCTTGCCGCCACGAAGTTGACCATGCAAGGCATCAAAGCCGAAGCGGCTTTGTATGAAACCAACTTGTACCGTTTGTGTGGCGACTGGATGAAGGGCACTGAAAGCGTATTTCCCGTGCAAACCATACTGCCGGGCAACTTCAATAAACTGGGCGATAAGACAATTCAAACCCTTGAATTGAAAGGTCACACCGATTCGGACCTGGTGTTATTTGACCCGGAAAGCAAAGTGATGTGGGCCGGTGGCCTGGTGTTTTACAAGCGTATTGTGACCACCCCGCATGCCCAGCTGAAACCGTGGATAGAAAGCCTGAAAACACTGCAAGCCATGAAGCCCAAGGTGGTGGTGCCCAGCCACGGCCCCTTGAGTTGGGGAACTGAGGCCATTGACCAAACCCTGGATTACTTGAGTTGGCTGGACAAACGACTGACCGACGCGGCCAATATGGGCGAGGAAATGAATGATGTGATGAAGAAAGGTGCCCCCGAGCGATTCCGAAACTTTGCAGGCTACCCGGCTGAGTTTTACCGCAATGTGACCAATTTGTACCCTTTGTATGAAAAGCAGGCTTTGGGCGGTTTTTGAGCGGAGAGCATAAGGGTTAACGCTGTACCAAGTGTGTCAAAAAGGGACAGTTTGTGTGTTGCTGAACAGGTGAGCTGTTGCAATGTCACAAAACTGTCTCTTTTTTTGCTTATCGCGATCAATGAAATCACTCTAATGAGGGTGTTTTTGTAACACACTGATTTTATTGAATAAAAAATTTATTTAGATGAAATATTCTACTTGGCATGAAGCTTGCGCTAGGTTTCTGTGGGTAGCCCCGACTCTGCAAACGAGGGGCGAGAACCTCAAAGTAACGGATGATGAGAGGAGAAACAAATAATGCGCAAAACTCTGCTTAGCGCGATGGTAGCAACCGCACTGGCGATTCCCGCAGTGGCTTCGGCCAATGTGACAGACGCAATGATTCAAAACGATGCCAAATCCACAGGCGACGTATTGTCCTGGGGTATTGGTACAGAGGGTCAGCGTTACAGCCCATTGAAAGACATCAACGTATCGAACGTGGGCAAGCTGGTTCCAGCGTGGTCATTCTCGTTCGGTGGTGAAAAGCAGCGTGGCCAGGAAAGCCAGCCGCTGATTCACAACGGCAAGATGTTTGTCACCGGTTCCTATTCACGCATTTACGCACTGGATGCTTCGACAGGTGAAAAGCTGTGGAAATATGAGCACCGCCTGCCAGAAGGCATTATGCCTTGCTGCGACGTGGTGAACCGCGGTGCCGCCCTGTATGACAACCTGGTGATTTTCTCGACACTGGATGCCCAGTTGATCGCCCTGGACCAGAACACCGGCAAGGTGGTGTGGAAAGACAAGATTGACGACTATGCAGCGGGTTACTCCAACACTGCTGCACCCATCATCGCCAATGGTTTGGTGCTGACAGGTGTATCGGGTGGCGAATTCGGTGTAGTGGGTCGTGTTGAAGCACGCAATGCCAAGACTGGTGAAATGGTATGGCTGCGCCCAACCGTTGAAGGCCACATGGGTTATACATGGGACAAAGACGGCAACAAGAAGGAAGCTGGAATTTCCGGTACCACCAATGCCACCTGGAAAGGCGACATGTGGAAAACCGGCGGTGCAGCAACCTGGCTGGGTGGCTCCTATGACAGCAAAACAGGTTTGGCTTACTTCGGTACTGGTAACCCAGCGCCTTGGAACAGCCACCTGCGCCCTGGCGACAACTTGTATTCCACATCCACAGTGGCAGTTGATGTAAAAACCGGCCAGATCAAGTGGCACTACCAGTCCACACCGAACGACGGTTGGGACTATGACGGTGTGAACGAGTTCGTGACCTTTGACATGAATGGCAAGCGTGTTGGTGCGAAAGCTGACCGCAACGGCTTCATGTACGTGAACGACGCCACCACCGGCAAGCTGGAAAATGCCTTCCCATTTGTGAAGAAAATCACATGGGCCAAGGGCATCGACATGAAGACAGGTCGCCCGATTTTCGACCCCGCCAACCGCCCTGGTGACCCCACCAAGATTGACGGCAAGAAAGGCGAAACAGTGTTCTCCGCCCCTTCATTCCTGGGTGGCAAGAACCAGCAGCCAATGGCCTACAGCCCTGACACAGGTCTGTTCTATGTTCCTGCCAACGAGTGGGGCATGGAAATCTGGAACGAGCCAATCACCTACAAGAAGGGTGCGGCTTACCTGGGCGCCGGTTTCACCATCAAGACTTTGCCTGGCTTTGACTACATCGGCGCACTGCGTGCGATGAACCCCAAGACCGGCAAGATCGAATGGGAAATCACCAACAACGCGCCTCTGTGGGGTGGTGTTCTGACGACCGGCGGTAACCTGGTGTTCTGGGGTACTCCAGAAGGTTTCCTGAAGGCGGCGGATGCCAAAACCGGTAAGGAAGTCTGGAAGTTCCAGACGGGTTCAGGCGTGGTTGCTCCTCCCGTAACCTGGAAAGGCAAAGACGGTCAGCAGTACGTGGCTGTTGTGTCTGGTTGGGGCGGTGCCGTTCCCCTGTGGGGCGGTGATGTAGCCAGCAAGGTGAACTACCTTGAACAAGGTGGTTCCGTGTGGGTATTCAAGCTGATGAAGTAATCAGTTTGTGAAGTACACCAAACTGCCCCTTGTGGGGTGGTTTGGTGAGTAGTGAAGTAGTAGAGCGTTTTAGAAGTGTTGTCATTTTCACCCCCAAGTTTTCTGCCTGCTCCGCAGGGAACTTATTGACGCAAACGGTTTGATCAAATTGCTCCTTGGGACCTTTTTCCGGCATTGATTGGGAGCTGGAAAAAGTTGTGGCGGTTTGAGAGTCTCCTAAACGAATGCGTCTTTTCTGCCCGGCCTGGTGCCGGGCATTTTTTCGTCTACAGCTTTTAGAACTTGTACGACACCTGACCAGAAAGAATGAATGCATCACCTTCAGCAGTACCCAGTACTCGCGTTTGCTGACCTGCAGCAGGGTTTCCTTCGGTGCTGTCAATTTTCGCTTTGTCGGGCATCACGTACTGAAAGGCCACATCAAAGGTGGTGGCTTTGTCGAACTTGTACTGTGAGCCCACTGCAAAAGTAATGCGGTTTTCATCGGGCAAGCGCACTTTGCGACGCTCATCGGGCACCGGTGTGATGTCGTACGCCAAACCGGCTTTCAGGTTGATGGTGTCGCTGTATTTGTAAATACCGCCCACCGCAAAACGCCAGCTGTTTTTCCATTCGTAGTCTTGCACTGTCAATGGCGCAGCACCTGCTGGGGCGTTCTGGCGCTGAAAATCCAGCTTTTGAATCGTGCTCCATTCAGTCCAGGTGGCGTCGGTCAACAGTTGCCACTTGGGTGTCAGCTCAGTCACCGATGAAATGGCCAGCGAGGCAGGCAGTCGGATCTTGGAAGTGAGTTCACTGTTGGCGAAAAGAGCCGCAACTGCCGGTGCAACATTGTCGAAGGTGACATTGCCTTCCAGGTCTTGCTCAATTGCTGAGCGGTAGGCAACACCCACACGTGTCGCAGGCGTTACCTGACCCATCACGCCCAGGTTAAAGCCGTAACCCCAACCATCGCCGGCAATGGTGGTCAACCCTTCAGTACCGCCAAATGGCGCGTAGTTGATTTGTGAACTGAGCTTGGCATCCAGCTTTTGTGCAGATACACCCGCGCCCACTGACCATTGTTCATTGACTTTGTACGACGCGGAGGGGTTGATGTTGACTGATTTGATGTCAGAAGTAACACCCTGAAAGCGACCGTACCAATCGGGCTGGAAATCGGTTTTCAGACCAAAGGGAGTGGCCACAGACAGGCCAAAGTTGATGCGGTCATTGAAAGGCACAACAAGGTGAAAGTTGGGGATATAGCCTTCATCGCCAAACTCGCCTGTGCTGCTGCCCAAGGGGCGACCTGGTGCGGCGGTGCTGCCTTCGTTGTTGACCTCGCCGTTCAGGTCAATGTAATGCCCGCCCAACACCACCTGGCGTTCTTTCAGGCGGCTCATGCTGGCTGGGTTAAACCAGGCTGCGCTGGCGTCTTCGCCAATGGCTGCTTTGCCTGCATAAGCCACACCAGCACCGCTGGCGTTTTGTTCAAGCAGGGCAAACCCGGCTGCTTGGGCGGTACCCGCAATAGTCAAGCTTGCGATGGCCGCGCAAATCGTTTTGATTTGAAAAGGGGATTGTTTCATGTCGTCCTCGTGGGTCCGTTTGTAAGAATGGATGTGTACGAGGGGTATTGTAGGTAAAAATACGAACGGTCGTGCTTATAAAATATAGAGTTATTCTCTATAAAATCTATTCAAAAATAGTATTTTATTGATTCAACGGCACTGCTGCACCACTTTGCGAGAACTTCCAGGTGGCGACAATCAGCATCGCCACAGTTGCACCCACAAGAACCAAGGTGGCAAACATCAAGCCAAATTCTGCGTGGCTGCTGAAGGCGTGGCGAAGCAGGTCCACACAGTAAGAAAATGGATTGACCAAGGCTACCCAGCGCGCCAGTGCGGGCATGGGGTCGATGGGGTACAAAGCGCCACTGAAAAAGAACACCGGAAAAATCACGAAATTCATCATGACAGCAAAACCATCAATGCTTTTTGCAAAAGTACCGCACAGTACACCCAAGGCAGCACAGGCCAAAGCAGCCAAGGCGGCTCCGGGCAGCAGCACGTGCAGTTGTGGCCACAAGGTGCGGCCAACCCAAGGCAGTATTTCCTGCAAATCAAACCCGAGAGGAAACAGCAAGGTGTACAGGCCTTCAAGAGCCAGCAGCAGGGCGATCAACAGGCCCATTTGCACCAATGCGCCAATGGCTGCACCCAGTGTTTTTGCGATCAGTATGTGATGGGTTTTGACTGGGGCGGTCACCAGCAAGCGCATGGTGCCTGCGTCTTTGTCCAGCGCAATGCTCAGGCCACCCACCATGCCGCCAAACAGCAGTGTCATGCCCACAATGCCAGGCAGCAAACGTGCGGTGTAATCACCACCAGCCAAGGCTTGCATGCCGCCACCAATAATCCACAACCACAGCACCGGGCGTACCATGGCTGCTGCCAGGCGGTCCCGTTGCTTCAACAGCTTTTGGCTTTCACGGCGTATCACCGCCCAGTAAAAATGCATCAACATCTCAGTGGGCTCCGCCATTCATTTTCCACACAAACCAGTCAGCCAGGGTGGCTGTGCGCACGCTGGTTACACTTTGGTCGGGCAATTCATCCAGCGCTTGCGCGGGTGTACCAAGCCAATTCAATTCGCCTTGGTGGAGAAACCCCACCCGGTCGCAGCTGTTGGCCTCGTCCATTAAATGCGTTGCGATAAAAATGGTCAGCCCGTCGATGGCCTGCAAGGTTTTCAGGGTTTGCCACACACTGTTCTTCGACGGTACGTCCAGTGCGGTGGTGGGTTCGTCGAGTATAAGAACCCCGGGTTTGTGCACCATGGCGCGCGCAATGTCCACCAGTCTTTTTTGTCCACCTGAAAGGCTTCCCACGGTGCGGTTTAACCAGGCCTGAATTGGAAAAATGGTGTACAAGTGTGCCAGGTTTGCTTTGGCTTGCGTTTTGTTCAAACCTTGCAGGCCTGCCGCAAACAGCAGGTTTTCCTCCACGGTCATGAAGCGGTCCAGTGACACCGATTGAAATACAAAGCCCAGGTTTTTGCGGGCCAGGTCGGCTGCCCTGCGGGTGCTGTAACCCAGCACCGAGAGCTCACCCTGGTCGGGTGTGATCAGGCCGGCTATCAAGCTGATGAGTGTGGTTTTTCCTGCGCCGTTGGGGCCCAGCAGGCCAAACATTTCGCCTGCGTTCAAATCTAGGCTGACATTGCTCAGTGCCCGCCGTTCTCCCCAGGAGAATGAAAGGCCCTGTGCGTGCAGGCGGATGGTGGTGTCGGTTGCGGTGTTGTTGGTGTTCAAGAGCCGTTTTTGCTGAGGTGCAAGCTGTTGTGATCGCTGCGATACCATACCACGGGCACCTCGGCGGTGTCGGCCAATGCTTGCTGTTCGGGCTTTTGAACTTTCAGGTAGTTGTTGGGGTTGTCGCGCCTCTGGGCTGCATCGACGAACGCGATTACTTTTTCATGATCGGGCGATTTGCGGCACACCGGGTCGGCGTTGGTGGCGTCGCCGGTGATCAGGTAGGCCTGGCAGCGGCAACCGCCGTAATCCTTGGTTTTGTCGGGGCAGGTGCGGCAGGGGTCTTTCATCCAGGCATCGCCACGGTAGCGGGTGAAACCATCGCTTTCATACCAAATGTGTTCAACCGTGCTGGTTTTTACATTTGGAAATTCAAAGCCCGGCAACATGCGCGCGGCTTGGCAAGGCAGCGCGGTGCCATCTGGGCTGATGCTGAGAAATACATTGCCCCAGCCGCTCATGCAGGGCTTGGGGGTTTTCTCGAAGTAATCGGGCACCACGAATAACAGCTTCATGCTGTTGCCCAGTTTTTCGCGCCATGCGGCCACACGTTCTTCGGCGTGCTTTAACTGTTCGTGGGTTGGAATCAGGGCTGCTTTGTTTTGAAAGGCCCAGCCGTAGTATTGGGTATTGGCCAACTCAAGGTATTCAACGCCCAGCTTCACCGCCAACTCGATGATTGAATCAATGTGATCCAGATTCAGCCGGTGCAGCACCACGTTCAGCACCATGGGCCAACCAGCCGCTTTTACAGCGGTGGCAATTTCCAGCTTCCTGGCAAAGGTTTTTGTGTCGCTGAGTGCATCGTTTGCGGCCTGGGTTGCGTCTTGAAAACTCACTTGAATATGGTCAAGGCCGGCGGCTTTCAAGGCATCCAGCCGTGCGGGTTTCAGGCCGATGCCTGAGGTGATCAAGTTGGTGTAATAGCCCAGTTCATGCCCATAAGCCACCAGTTCTTCAAGGTCTTCGCGCAGCAGCGGCTCACCACCCGAGAAGCCCAACTGAACCGCGCCCAGCACGCGGGCCTGTTTCATGGTGTCTTTCCACTCGGCGGTGCTCATTTCATTGGTGTTGGTTTTGTAATCAACAGGGTTGTAACAAAACACGCAGTGCAGCGGGCAGCGGTAAGTCAGTTCAGCCAACAGCCAAAGGGGGCCAGCAGGTCGTGTGTTGTTGTCGCCAGGGCCTGTCATGCGTCCAGCCAGTTTCGGCGTGTGGCTTCCTGCAGCATGCTGCGCACATCGGCTTCCAGTCCGCTTGCGTTGAACTTGGCTTCAAGCGCCGCAACAATGTCATTCACCGTTCGGCTGCCATCGCACAACAGTAAAATTTCACTGGCCGATTGGTTCAGTTTCACCATGCCCTCGGGGTACAGCAGCACATGGGTTTTTTGCGCCTCTTCGTATTGCAGGCGAAACAAGCGGTTCAGTTTCGGGTGTTCCGGCAGGCTTGGAATGGTCTCGGTGTTCATTGTTTTTTCTGTTTTGTTTTGGCGGGTTTGTCGGGGTAAGACAGCGCAATCGCGTCTGACATGCTCCACAACACGTCCAGTTTAAATTGCAAAATTTCAAGCGCGCGTTCCTGCTGTGCGCGGGTCTTGAAATAATTCAGCGTTACTTCAAGGCCATGCTCCACATCACGTTGGGCCAGGCTGATTCGTGAGCGAAAGTAATTCAAACCTTCAGGTGCCACCCACTTGTAGTCTTTGGGCCAGTTGCTCAAGCGCTGCTTGTGAATTTCCGGTGCAAACATTTCAGTCAGCGACGAGCACACCGCCTCTTGCCAGGGCGCGCGGCGTGCAAAATTCACATAAGCGTCTACGGCAAAGCGCACACCGGGCAGCACCAGCTGCTGGCCCCACAGCACTTCGCGGTCGATGCCCACGGCTTCGCCCAAGCGGCTCCAGGCTTCAATGCCGCCAGCATTGCCTTCCCAGCCATCGTGGTCAAGAATGCGTTGCACCCAACGGCGGCGGGTTTCTCGGTCGTCACAATTGGCCATCACAGCCGCATCTTTCTGCGGAATGCACACCTGGTAATAAAAGCGGTTGGCCACCCAGCCGCGAAGTTGTTCACGGCTCAGTTTGCCTTCGCGCATGGCCACATTGAATGGGTGGTGAATGTGGTAGCGGTCGCCCTTGGCGCGCAAGCGTTCTTCGAACTCTTTTTTGCTCCAGGCTTTGTTGCTGCTCATGCAAGAATCTCCATGCCGTCGTAGGACACTTCAATTCTATTCTCGGCCAGAATGGCGCGCTCGTCGCCATGCTCGTACAAAATCGGGTTGGTGTTGTTGATGTGAATCAGGATTTTGCGCTGGTTTTCAAACTGGCGCAGCTGGCTGATCATGCCTGAGCCCCGTTTGCCCGGCTTGTCAGTTTGAGGTAAATGACCCATGTCGGCAGCCAGTTTTTGCGAGAAACCTTGTGTGATCATTTCATCTTCGGTCCAGAAGGTGCCGTCCACCATCAACACATCGGCTTGTTGCATATAGGGCAGAATGTCGGGCGTAATTTCTCCAAGTCCAGGGGCGTAAAACACTTTTTTGCCAGTGTTGGTGTCTTCAATCAACAAACCGATGTTGTCGCCACGGCGTTGGGCGTAGCGGCTGGGGGAGTAGGGGGGGGCTTTGCTGATCAGCGGGATTGATTTGATCTTGATGCTGTCCAGCGGGCTGATTGAGAAAAATTCATCGCATTCGGTACACAGTGGAGTCCACTTCACACCGCAATAAAACCCAAGCGTAGGCACCAAGGGTAAACCGTTGGTCAGGTCTTCCCACACAGCGGGGGTGGTGAACAGGCGCATGGGTGTTTTCCCTTCGCGCATCATCAACAGGCCGGTGGTGTGGTCAATTTGCGCGTCCATCAAAATGACGGCAGAGATGCCCGTGTCGCGTGGGCCACGGTTGGGTTGCAGTTCAGGGGTACTTTTGATTTGAGTGAGTATATCGGGCGATGCATTCACCAATATCCAGTTCGCAGACCCGTCGGATATTGCGATCGACGACTGGGTGCGCGCGGTGTACCCGGGCGCTTTGGCCCGAACAGCCTGGCAGTTGGTGCAGTTGCAGTTCCACTGTGGGAACCCTCCGCCTGCTGCGGAACCCAGAACTTTGATTTTCATAGTTGCTTTTTTCAGGGGTAAAAAAAACCCCGCTAGCCTCAAAGGCTATCCGGGGCTGTGCGAACCGTCAAATTAACGGTTGGCGATGTACATGGTGATTTCGAAACCGAAACGCATGTCAACGAATGATGGTGTAGTCCACTGCATGAAATATCCTCCTTTTGCTTTATTAAAATGCACCTTGGCACATGGCTTGGGTGAAGAACTTGGCTTGCGCCGGTTTGTTTGTCCTCAAGGTTTAAATAGCAATTCCTGTGCCTTGCGGGCCTGCATGTCGGTATTTTTACAATGTGGGAAATGAGTGTTTGCCAAGGTGTTTTGAATGTTCAAACTGTTGCAGTTTGAAACACCATGCAAAAAGGCGCGAACCTTTTGAGTTCGCGCCTTAGGACAATCGTTAACGGAGGGTGGTTAACGATCAGAAGAACAGGATTGCACCTACGGCGATGGTGTTGGACTCGCCTTTTGCTGCAGGAGCGCCCAACTGGTAGGTTTGTTCATTGGTGATGTACTCGCCAGCGATGGTCAGACTTGGAGTCAGGTTATGGTAAACGCCCAGAACCATCTGGTTTGTTTCTTCAAGCATGATGGCATTTGCGGCTCGATCACCGGCTGTGGAATCAAGTGTCGATGAGCCATAGTTAATACCAAACTTGGTGTTGCCAACTTTGTAGGTTGCTTGTACCAAGTATCCGTCTGAATCACGCTCAGCACCAGCGGCGTCACGACCACCAAAACCAATCAGTGTGGTTCCCAAGCCTTCGCCAGTGAAGTAGTTACCAGTCAGTGCCAGCGCACCGAGATTAACCGTGCCACCTACTTCGAAGCCGGTGAGGTCAGAGTCTGGAGCGGCAGCAACGCCGGACTGGGATTGATTAATCAAGGCTGCCCACAATTTGCCTTTGTCGCCAAGGCTATAGGAGGCCAATGCTTGCATGCCTGGAGAATCATTCTCTTGGGCTGTGGCACCGTTGAGGTCCTTTGGCTGGAAAACACCGCCTGACAACGTCAGGTTACCGATTGCAGGTGCAGTGTAAGTGATCTGTGGCTGGAATTCAGTGTAAATATAACCCGATCCGATGCCGCCCAAGGTTGTATTCAATGCACCGTTGTACCCTGAACCACCGCCAACCGCCAACAGAGACATGTCGTTCAGAATCGCATTTTGACCAAATAGACCGATGTCGCGACCAGCCTTGATCGTACCCATTGATTCGTTTCCGAATTGCAAGAACACGCGACGCTGATCGCCCACGTTTTGACCCACGCCACCAGCAGCTCCGTTGTTGTTAGTGGTACCCGGGTCAATGGAGATTACGGCTTTGAGGTCATATCCTGCTTGTTTGGTGGATGCTGTGAAAATGATGAAGCCAGGTAGCAAACCGTTTTGAATTGATGTCTGGTCTTGACCAGTTCCTGCACCACCGCAAAGACCCAATGCGCCACTGGCAACTGCACCGGCGTTGTCGCAACTGGTTGTGTTGTAGTACGCGTTTACTGAACCTGAAAGGTCCATTTCCCATTCGCCAGCCTTGAAGCCGATTGCGTGTGCCGAAGTCCCCATTGCTGCCAAGATGGAAGCTGCTACTAATTTTTTGCTGATCATAAGATCAACCCTCCAGTTTTAGTTTTTAAAGGTTGTTGCTTGTTTGTCTTCTAAAGCTCGCCAGCACACCGCAGAGTAGAACTGGCTTGAAGGGACTAGGGCAAAAGACATGCCAGTATTTAAGCTATTGATTTTATTGAATTAAATAAAAATGTAGGGCTTTTGATGACAGGGTGAAGCAGTGCAGTTGCTTTGCGTCAGGCGGTACGCTTTGAAACAGAATTGTGTGCGGCTGGAGCAAGTGAATGACAGTTTTGTGACAACTGTTCAGTTGGTTTGTGCCAAAAAAAACCACCCTGCAGTGGGGTGGTTATTTAAAGGCAAAGAGTTGTTTGTTAAACGCGATTTTTTACTTTGAATTCAAGCGCCGGTAAATTGTGTTTCTGGAAATACCCAGCATTCTTGCTGCTGCGCTGACATTGCCTCTACAGGTTTCCAGCGCATCTTGAATGGCACGTGATTCAAGGTCGTCCAAATTGATTGGATTTTCAACTTGAGCCCTTGCAGTGGCCTGTCGTGAACCCAGGTAACCTTGCGCCCTTGCATCATGGGCGCGGGTGTCGTAGCTGTCTTCTTTGAAGCGCGGTGGCTGCGGCAGTGTACCCATCTGATTTTCCCGGCTGGCGGGTTTTGTACTGTGCGTCCAGCTGTCGAACCGACCTTCCCTGAACTTGCTGAATGTTTGGTCCAGGCCATTGCCTTTGGGCGTGGCCCCTGGCCGCTGGTGAACCTGCACTTCAAATGGGCTTGGTTTGCTTCTTGCCGGGAACGCCGGCGCATTGCTGTGAACCTGTGCCGCGATTTTGTTTTGCACTGAAAAATTACTGCGCACGCTGAACTGTGGGCGTGTGTTTGCTGTTGGTGTTGTTGCACGCGGGTGTTGTTGACGCCCCTCTGTTTCAACAGGTTCTTGCTCCACTGGCCTGGTGGTGTTGTCCAGTCGCAATGCACGCCATTCGTCGAGGAAGTCATCGGGCAGATGGTCCCACTCAATCGTTTCTGCTTCATCCGTCATCACGCTGGCGGTGCGCAAAATATTGGTCAGTTGGCGAATATTGCCCGGCCATGCGTGCGTGGTGAATGCTTTCATCACTTCGCCAGACACACGAATGCGCGGGTTGTGCGATTCATTTTCCAGAATGCGCTGAATGATTTTTTGTAGGTCAGTGCGCTCGCGCAAGGCGGGAAGACGAACGACCAAGCCATGAAGCCGGTAGTACAAGTCTTCGCGGAACTGTCCCGCGGCGATTTGATCGCGCAAGTTACGGTGCGTGGCGCAAATCACTTGCAAGTTCACAGGAATGCTCTTCTGGCTGCCCAGTGGCGTCACCACCCTTTCTTGCAATACCCGCAGCAATCTTGCTTGCAGTGAAATTGGCATGTCACCGATTTCGTCAAGAAACAGGGTACCGCCGTTGGCTTGTAGAATTCGGCCTTGCGAACCCTTCTTTTTTGCGCCAGTGAATGCACCGTCTTCGTATCCAAACAACTCGGATTCAATCAGCGTTTCTGGAATGGATGCGCAATTCACCGCAACAAAAGGCTTGTCGTGTCTTGGCGAATCGTTGTGTATGGCCTGCGCAAGAATCTCCTTGCCAGTGCCAGTTTCTCCCAGAATCAAAATGGGAATGTCCTTGTCAATCACCTTGCCCACTTTCTCGATGATCTTGGCCACTTGCGGGTCGCCTGTGTTCAGGTATTTCAGGCTGGACAGGTGATGACTTTTTTGACAGGTGGTGTTTGCTTTTTGCGTGGCTGGTGCCTGGTTTTGTAGCACAGCCGCATCGGAATTGTTTTTCACCAAGCCCACAGAGTCAAAAATTCTGCCTCGGCCTACACTGCCCAAGCTGGCACGTGCGGTAACCTGGTTGCCATTGTGCAAACACAGAATGAGCGGAATGGGGTTACAGGTGCGGTAGTGGTCGATCAAGGCCGACAAAGGCATGCCAAAAAGAGAACTGAAGGTGTGGCTTTTCAGTGCATTGGCGGACATGCCAAATTGCACCATGGCTGCACGATTGGCAGCCAGAAACTTACCCGCTGGCGAGAAGGCTGCTGCGCCTTCCACAACCGAACCCAGAAACTCGCCACGCTGGTGAAATTGAACAATAATTGCGTCTTGAAACGAGCTGTTGAACAAATGGTTTTCAATCATTTGCGCGGACATACGCACCAGGCCCATGGTATGGCGGTGGTAGCTGCGATAGTCGCCCGTTACATCAAGCACGCCAATCGCCACACCGTTTGGGTCAAAGATGGGGGCGGCTGAACAGGTCAGAAAACGGTTCACATCCAGAAAGTGATCTTGCCCGTGAACAACAGTGGGCAATTCCTCAATCAGTGCGGTGCCAATGGCATTGGTGCCTTTGTGTTCCTCACTCCAGGTGACGCCGGGAGCCAAGGCTACTTTCTGGGCTTTCACCAAAAAATCATCGTCGCCCAGCGATTCAATAATGGTTCCGCTGGCATCGGTCAACAACACCATGCTGTGGGTGTTAACCACTTGCTCGTACAGGGTTTCCATGAAGGGCAAAGCGCACGATTTTAACCGGTTGTTTTTCTCGATCAATTCTTTCAGTGAACTGCTGGGCGGTGGGGCCATGTCCACTTTGGAAGTAGTGTCCAAACCAGCAGCCGTTGAACGCTGATGCGCACGCCGAATGAATTCGAGGTGTCCTTCCGTGCCCGGGTCGATCAATTCAATCACTTGGGCGTTGGATGCGAGGCTGCCGCCATCCCGCTCGGATAAGAATGCCATCCATGTCTCCTGCTTCTTGTGGTGCTGCGTTTTATAAGTATGGTTTTGGGTGCAACTTGAAGCGCTGAATGTTTTTGCTTGTATTGATATTTCAGCTGCTATGTTGCCCAATGCAAGCACTGTGCCAACTCAATCCAATGTGTTTCAGAATGAAACACATTTTGATAAAAAGTAGCACAGATCAGGAAGCCGCACCATAGAGTTCGCGATTTGTCACAATTGGTAAAACTAATTCACAAATCCAAATGAATAGGGTGGCATGGGGATTGCAGTAGCTACCCTGTGTTGAATCATTCTTAGAAATACAGGAGTTGTGATGTTAGTTCGTAAAGCCCTTGTGGCAACCATTTTTTCAATTGCTGCTTCAGTGGCATTGGCTCACGGTGATGTAACCCCGCAGGTTGTGGATGTGTCCACGCTCAAGCCATTGGGCGATGACATGCTGGAAACCAATCCGTATGTTGGTGACAAGGAAGCCATTCGTGTGGGCAGCTCAGCCTACAACCAGAACTGCGCCCGGTGCCATGGCCTTGAGGCGGTGAGTGGGGGAATTTCTCCAGACTTGCGCAAAATGAACACTGAGTGCGATTCTTTTGCGGGCAAGAAAGCCAAGGAGCAATGCAAGGTGGAAATTGACACCTACTACCGCAATTCGGTACTGGGCGGCAAAGTTCGTGGTGACCGCGTCTACATGCCTGCGTTTGCGGGTATTTTGAGTCAGGAAGCCATTTGGGCCATCAAGGCATATGTTGAAACTCGGAAGTACGAATAACTCGACATATGGGCATGTGGGGCGGGTCCGTTGTTTGAAACAACAGGCCCCTCCTGTCTGTTTCAGTATCCATTCAAAATAAAAAGTGCATCCAAGGCACGGCTTTCAGGAGACCTTATGAAGAATTCGTTCAATCCAATGTGTAAATTACCTTTGATCAAATGGTTTGGTGCTGTTGCGCTGGGCTTTTCCTTTCAGCTTGGCGCTGCCGCACAAGAGTTAAGTGACTGGGCCAAGGTGCAGGCCTCTGGCGTGTTGACTGTGGCGGTGTACAACTACTTGGCACCTTATTCACATGAAGGCAAAGGCATTGACGTGGACATTGCCAAAGCCTTGGCGGCCAAGCTGGGTTTGGGCTTGCGGGTGCGCGCTTTTACTGAGGATGAAGAGTTCTCCGACGACATTCGAAACATGGTGACGCGTGGCCATTACCTGGCAGGTGCGCCCGCCGATATTTTGATGCATGCACCCGTTGATGCTTACATTATGCAGAAGGAGGACCAGGCCCTGTTCTTTTCTCCTTACACCCGCGACGATATTTTCGTGGCACGTAATATCAAGAAACTGCCAACATTGGACAGCCTGAAACCGTTCTCGGAAACAGGCAACAAAATTGGCGCTGAAGCAGCAGCCCTCCCCAGCATCATGTTGGCTGGCGCCGATGGTGCCGCGTATGCAAACAATCTGGTGAACTTCAAGACGCCCAAAGAAGCGGTTGATGCCATGGTGAATGGCGAACTGGTGGCAGTCATGGCCACGCGTGCCGAGTTGGAGTGGGCGCTGCACCAGCACCCAGATAAAAAAGCAGATTATTTTGTGGCCAAAGTGCCGCACAATGCACTGCCACCCAAAGGTTGGGCTGTGGGCATGGCCACCAAGAAAAGCAACAAAGAGTTGGCTGAAAAACTGACAGTGGCCATGAATGAGTTGAAGGAAAGTGGTGAGCTGGAAAAGATTTTTTCCAATTATGGTGTGAAGTACATGAGACCTTGATTTGACCTGAATTCATTCTGGTTTATGTGTACTTAAAGCCCTGCGCAATCGCAGGGCTTTTTTGTTGCAACAAGTGTTCCATTTTGAAACAGCTGTGTTGCATCGGGAAAACCCCATGTGCAAAAACTCGGAAAAGTGTTGCCGAGAGCCGCTGAAATTTTCTTTTCAAGTTGGCAGGCTTATTGCATAAGAAGGCATGTATGTAGTGCCCAAAACAAATAACCAAAGAAGCGAGGAACAACGGGATGCAAAAATCTCTTCACATCACGCCTGACAAATGCACGGGCTGCCTTCAGTGTGAAATGGCGTGTAGCTATGAGAATTATCAGGTGTTCAACACCTCACTGTCACGAATTAAGGTATTCGACTTTCATCACACCGGCAAGAAAGTGCCTTACACCTGCACCCAGTGCGATGAGGCTTGGTGTTTGCATGCCTGCCCGGTTGAAGCCATCACCATGGACAAAACCAATGGCGTGAAAGTGGTGTCAGAAGACACCTGCGTGGGTTGCAAAGTGTGCACAATCGCCTGCCCGTTTGGCACGGTGAACTATGTTCAGGAAACCGGCAAGGTTCAAAAGTGCGACCTGTGCGGCGGCGACCCCGCCTGTGCAACTGCCTGCCCAACCGGCGCAATCACTTTTGTGGATTCCAACTGGACTGGTTTGGACAAAATGAAGCAGTGGGCCGAGAAGCTGAGCAACCAGGCTCACGCGTAACTCGTTGACCATTGAATAGAACAGAGAGAAGGGAGTAATACAAATGGCATGGACCGGTAAAGTACTGCGCGTGAACCTGACAGCAGGCACCTGCACCAGCGAAGACTTGAGAATGGATTGGGCGAAAAGCTACCTTGGCCAGCGTGGTTTGGCCACCAAGTACTTTGTGGAAGAAGTGAATGCGAAAGTGGATCCACTTTCGCCCGAAAACAAGATTATTTATGCAACAGGCCCGCTGACAGGCACCATGGCCTCCACTGGCGGCCGCTATTCAGTGATCACCAAGGGCCCGCTGACTGGCGCAATTGCCTGCTCAAATTCAGGTGGCTACTTTGGCAATGAATTGAAGAGTGCTGGTTGGGACATGGTGATCATGGAAGGCAAATCGCCCAAGCCTGTGTACCTGCTAATTGAAAATGAAAGTGCGAAATTGATGGATGCTTCTGATCTGTGGGGCAAGAGCGTGTGGGACACCGAGCCTGCCATCAAAACCAAACACCAGGACCCGCTGATGCGTGTGTGCTCAATCGGCAAGGCCGGTGAGAACCAGGTGCTGTATGCAGCCATTGTGAACGACTTGCACCGCGCGGCTGGCCGTTCAGGCGTTGGCGCTGTGATGGGTTCCAAGAACGTGAAAGCAATCGCAGTGCGTGGCACCAAGGGCGTTGGCAATATTTCCAACCCCAAGGAATTCATGAAGGTGACTTACGAGAAGAAAAAAATTCTCGCTGAGAACGCCGTGACCGGTACTGGCCTGCCCACCTACGGCACCCAGGTCTTGATGAACGTGATCAACGAGATGGGTGCCATGCCCACCAACAATCACCGCGATGTTATTTTTGATGGCGCCAAAGACATTTCTGGCGAGAAAATGCACGAGCCCCGCAAAACCGATGGCAAGGCCAACCTGGTCACCAACCAGGCCTGTTTTGGTTGCACCATTGCTTGCGGACGCATTTCCAAAATTGACGAAACCCACTTCACCGTAGAAAACAAGCCGCAGTACCATGGTGCATCTGGCGGTTTGGAATACGAAGCAGCCTGGGCTTTGGGTTCATCGAACGGTGTGAACGATCTGGAAGCACTCACGTATGTGAACTTTCTGTGCAACGAGCATGGCATTGATCCGATTTCTTTGGGCGCCACTGTTTCAGCCGTGATGGAATTGTATGAAATGGGCGTGTTGACTGAAGCACAACTTGGCTGCAAGGCGCCATTTGGTTCCGCGCAAGCATTGGTGAAGCTCAGTGAAGACACGTGCAATGGCGAAGGTTTTGGCATTGAAATTGGCCAGGGCTCCAAGCGCTTGACGGCCAAGTATGGCCACCCCGAATTGTCGATGAGCGTAAAGGGTCAGGAATTCCCGGCCTACGACTCTCGCGGTATTCAGGGTATGGGTTTGGCGTATGCCACTTCCAACCGCGGTGCCTGCCACTTGCGTGGTTACACCGTGGCATCGGAAGTGCTGGGTATTCCGGTGAAAACCGACCCCTTGGTGACCGATGGAAAGCCAGCTTTGGTGAAAGCATTCCAGGATGCAACAGCCGTGTTCGACTCAGCCGGTATTTGCGTGTTCACCAGCTTTGCCTGGACGCTGGCTGATGTGCAACCACAGGTTGCTGCTGCATGTGGCGATGAGTTCGACATGGCGAATCTGGAAACCATGGGTGAACGCATCTGGAACATGGAACGCCAGTTCAACCTGGAAGCCGGTTTCACCAAGGCTGACGACGACCTGCCTGCACGTTTGAAGAAAGACGCAGCGAAAGTGGGTCCTGCCAAAGGCCTGGTCAACGGCATCGACAAAATGCTGCCTGAGTACTTCGAGCTGCGTGGCTGGGACACCGAGGGTCGCCCAACTTCAGCAACACTGGAGCGCTTGGGGCTATGACTGTAACCACTCCAACACGGCACGTTATCTTGGGTAACGGGCCTGCGGGGGTGGTCGCTGCCGAGCAAATTCGCAAGCAGCGGCCACGCGATTCAATCGTGATGGTGGGTGCCGAACCGGAACCCCCATACTCCCGCATGGCTATTCCATACCTGCTGATTGGCAAGGTGGGTGAAAAGGGCACTTACCTTCGCAAAGACCCCGACCATTTCAAGAAGCAGAATATTCAAGAAATTCGCGCACGCGCCACCAGGCTGGACACGGCAGGCAAGAAAGTTCACCTGGACAATGGCGATGTGCTTGAATACGACAAGCTGCTGATTGCCACTGGTGCGCGGCCAATTTCACCCCCCATTCCTGGGGTGAATTTGCCAGGCGTACACCCTTGCTGGACACTGGAAAATGCACGGCAAATTATCGAGCTGGCCAAGCCCGGCTCGCGCGTGTTGCAAATGGGTGCGGGTTTTATCGGCTGCATCATCATGGAAGCACTGGCCTTGCGCGGCGTGAAGTTGACTGTGGTTGAAATGGGCAACCGCATGGTGCCCCGCATGATGACTGAAGGTGCGGGTTCCATGATTCGCGACTGGTGTATCAAGAAAGGCGTGAATGTGCATTGTTCAACGAAAGTTGAAGCCATTGAAGTGGGTAGCCAGGCTCAACAGCAAAGTCTGATTGAGAAAATTGGCTCTGCGATTGGTTTCGGCACGGCAGTGGCTGCGAAAGACGGTGCACCTTTGCGTGCAAAACTTTCAAACGGTGAAGTGCTGGAAGTGGACTTGGTGATTTCTGCCACGGGTGTGAAACCCAACCTTGACTTTCTCGAAGGCAGTGGCTTGCAGGTGGATCAGGGCTTGCTGGTGGACGATCACATGCAAACCAATATTGCCGATGTGTACGCCGCTGGCGATGTAGCACAGGTTCGCGATTTCTCAACCGGTGAGAAAACCGTGAACATGATTCAACCGGCTGCGGCTGATGATGCACGCATTGCCGCCCAAAACATGATGGGGCAGGGCACACAAACACAAGGCAGTTTGGCGATGAACGTGCTGGATACCTTGGGTTTGATCGCTGCCTCGTTTGGGCAGTGGTGGGGTGCAGAGGGTGGGCAAAGCGTCGAGTTGCAAAACAAGGACGAATTTTCCTACATGCGTTTGGAGTTTCTTGGCGATGTACTGATTGGTGCAACCAGTTTGGGGCTAACGAACCATGTTGGCGTCATGCGGGGTCTGATTCAGGGCAAAATCCACTTGGGCGAATGGAAAGACCATTTGCTCGAAGATCCAACCCGATTAATGGAAGCCTATCTGGCTTGCGCTCAGTCACAAAGTACATGGAAATTACCCTCAAGCTCTTTGCAACACTGACCGACTATTTGCCAACGAACCGCGTGGACAACGCGGTTCGCTTGCAGATAAAAGAGGGCAGCACCGTGCAACAAATCATTGACCAGTTTCATCTTCCGGAGAAGCTTACACACTTGGTACTTGTGAACGGTGTGTATGTGGATCCAGCCGATCGAGCCAGCAAAGTATTAACACCCGACGATGTGTTGGCCATTTGGCCTCCCATTGCGGGCGGTTAGTTTCGCATGGCCATTTTCAACACCGACAAAGCGCTGGATATGTCGTGCACCGAGCGCGAGTTGCGTCGCTGGGTACACATGATTGCTGAACTCTTTCCAATGACTTCCGAGCAGGCTGGTCATGCGGATTTTGAAGTGCAGGGTGGTACTGCGCGAATTGCCTGGAAAGAAATGCCAGACCGCGTGATTGCTTTGGTGCGTTTAAAACGCATGGAAGTGACGCTGGCGTTTTCTGATGGTGTGCCTGCTGATGCGAGGGCGCATTTCTCGAAGCAGTTTCAGATGCACACCTTGAGGGGTGGGGGCTGAGGCTGGCGGTTGGTGATTGATGATTGGTATTGGCGAGGCTTGTGTGTGGCAACGGTTGGCCTAAGCAATGCTTCTGATTCCGGCTTGATGCTTCTGGCTTGGGGCATGCGAAACGCTTAAGCGCCTTCGCATCGGTTCCTTTCGGAACCGCCCCGCGCTGCGAAGCCGCCGGGAAGCCTTGCAAAGCCGGCCAACCGTTGCTACACACAAGCCTCACCTGCCCACACCGCACACTAAACAATCGGCTATCTGCTCGCTTGGATGGTAAACAACTCAACGCCCCGATCTTCGAACTTCGCAAAATCAATGCACTTGCTTGTTTCGCGAGTCACCGAATCCAGCGCGCAAAGCATCCAGTTGTCGGGCGTCAATTCTGAATTGGCCAGTGAGATGGCAGGTACAGTCAACGGCGATTCAGGTGCCCAGCGATACCAGCCGTTCTCAAGCACTGCATTGGGTGCCGGGTCGATTCCTGCACCACTGCCTTTGACAAATGTTTCTTTCAATACCAGTTGTTCATCTTTCAGCTGCCAGTGTTCAACCCACTCGGTTTTTTCCACCGAGTGAGTCCAGCTCAGGGAAAACAGCAAACCTGCAAGGCAGGCCGCTGATTTCCCGGCGATGAATACACACAGGCTCATGCAGGCTGCAGCTTGCCTTTCACTGCGCGCACGTTGCGCCAAGCCAGGTAGCCAAACACCACAGACAGGGCAAAGCCGATTTCATCGGTGATGGGCAAGGCTGCAATAAGCGTGAACGATGCAACCATCGCCAGCACTCGCATCCACACCGGTAACTTCGCGCCCAAATAACCAATGACTGCCGCGCCCCACAGGCTGATCGCCAGCACTGTTTTAATCACGATGTAGATAACAGCAGGAATATAGCCAATTTCACTTGCAAGAGGGCCACCGTCCTGAAGCATCAATGAGGGGGTGTAAACCGCCATAAAAGGAATGACAAAACCTGCTGCAGCAATTTTCACCGCCTCCATGGAAATGGTCAGTCCGCGCTCTTTGGCGATCGGTGCGGCTGCAAAACAGGCCAATGCCACAGGGGGGGTCAGGTCGGCCAGAATGCCGAAATAGAACACGAACATGTGGCTGACAATCAAAGGTACACCAAGCTGTTCAAGCGCTGGGCCTGCAATGCTGGAGGTAATGATGTAATTGGGAATGGTTGGAATACCCATGCCCAATACAATACAGGTGAGCATGGTCAGCACCAGTGAAAGGAACAAACTATTTTCGCCCACGCTGACCACAAACTGACCGAATGTATTGGCTGCACCAGTCAGTGTCATGGTGCCGATGATAATACCCACCATGGCGCATGCCACACCCACAGGCAGAGCCGATTTTGCACCATCGGCCAGTGAATCACGGCAAGCAGCCAGGGTTTCCCGACCACCTTTTTTCAGAGCGTTCACAGCGATCAACGCAATGATTGCCCCCGCGATTACCCAAATGCCGAATTGCAGGAAAGCAGCACACACCACACCCAATCCAATCCAGAACAACACCCGAATTACGGTGTTTGGCAAGCCAATTGCGATGGATGCGCCCAGAATAAGTACCACAGTAAAGGCAAGGCCTACAGTGCCGGCAAACAAGGGCGTGTAGCCACCCACCAACAACCACACCAGTGCCACCAGGGGAATGACGAGGTACCACTGTTCTTTCACGGCTTTTAAAGGGGAAGGCAAGTCTTTTTTATCCAAGCCTTTCAAGCCATGTTTGCCGGCTTCCAGGTGCACCATCCAGAAGGCACCAAAGAAATACAGAATGGCCGGAATGATCGCTGCCTTCACAATTTCGGAATACGCCACACCCAGCGTTTCGGCCATGATGAAAGCCACTGCGCCCATGACCGGTGGCATCAACTGACCACCCATGGAGGCGGTGGATTCAACCCCGCCAGCGAAAGCGGCTCGGTAGCCGAATTTTTTCATCAAGGGAATTGTGAATTGACCAGTTGTAACCACGTTGGCCACGCCTGAACCTGAAATGGTACCCATGAGTGCCGAGGACACCACAGCCACTTTGGCAGCACCGCCCTGTGCGTGGCCCACCAGGCCCAGCGCGAAGTCGGTGAACAGCTTGATCATGCCAGCTTTTTCGAGAAAAGCACCAAACAAAATAAACAGGAAAATATACGATGCCGACACATAGGTCGGGATGCCATAAATACCTTCTGTGCCGTAGGCCATGTGTTCGATCACTTGGTGGAAGTCGTATCCCCGGTGGTCAAATGGCGCCGGCAGGTATTGGCCGAACAGGCAATAGGCGAAAAATGTGCCGCAAATAATCGGCAGGGCAGGGCCCATTAAAAGCCAGGTGGCCACAAACACAGTGGCAATGGCGATCACACCCAGGTAAATGTCCAATTCGGTGGGGTCGCCAGCGCGAATTAGCAAGGGTTCGTACTCTACCCATTGGTAGCCCGCTACTCCGAGCGCGGCCAAGGCCAGCACCCAGGCAATCGCCTTCACGGCAGCATTCTTGTTGATGGCAATCAAGGGAAATGTGAGCAGCAGCAAAAAGCCCACGTGGCACGCCCGTTGAACCTGACTGGGTAAATCAAACAAGTGTGCAGCTGTTGCAATCTGAAATGTCGAGAATAAAACAGCAATCCAGAAGAGCAGGCGGCCCTCAAATGAACGCGTGAACCCGGCGGATGTTGGGTCGTGAAAGCCAGAGTTGGCTTCTGTGGCTACGGCTGAATCGGGAGTATTGGACATAGACGAAAAGCCCTGAACGGGCCCACAAGGTAACTGAGGTTGAAAGCCACACCCCGGCGGGGTGTGGCAGGTGCTACTTGCTAATTGCTTCGCAGGTTTGCCTGCTTACTTGATCAAACCTTTTTCGCGGTAAAACTTTTCTGCACCGGGGTGCAGTGGTACTGGCATGCCTTGCAAGGCATTTTCAAACTTGATGGCTTCAGCCGCTTTGTGGGCAGAGCGCAGAGCAGCCAGGTTTTCCCACAGAAGTTTGGTCATTTGATAGGCAGTTTCGTCAGATACTTCGGAGTGCGTAATCAGGAAGTTCACGATCGCCGCAGTAGGAACGTCTTTGGTTTGACCCTGATAAGTGCCTGCCGGAATGGTGCCGGGTACGTAAGGCGCGCCCAGCTTTTTAACCACCTCGGGAGGCACAGCAACCATGCTCACTTCCATAGAGGCAGACAAGTCTTTCAGTGAGGCTACCCCCAAGCCTGCCGATTGCAAAGTGGCGTCCAGTTGACGGTTTTTCATCAACTCGACCGATTCTGCGTAAGGCAAGTACTCGGTCTTGCCGAGGTCTTTGTAGCTCATGCCAGCAGCACCCAAAATGGCACGGGCATTCAATTCAGTGCCCGATTTGGCGGCACCCACTGATAGACCTTTGCCCTTTAGTTGGTCCAGAGAAGTAATGCCAGACGATTTGGATGCCACAATTTGTACGTAGTTGGGGTAAATGGCAGCAATGCCACGCAGTTTGTTTAGTGGGGCTTTGAAGCCTGCATCTGCATCGCCTTCCCAGGCCAGCTTTACGGAGTCGCCCAACGAAATACCCAGTTCACCGCGACCTTGTTGCAGCAGGTTCAGGTTTTCAACAGATGCTTTGGTGGCTTGAACCTGGGTGCGTGCACCTTTGATGTTGTCGCCATACACTTTGGACAAGGCAACGCCGATCGGGTAGTAAATACCAGACGTACCGCCGGTCAGAATGTTGATGAATTCGGCTTTGGCGGGTGTGGCAGCGAGTGCCAAGCCTGTAATGGCCGCTGCCAGAATGGCCGTTTTTGCTTTGCGTAGCATCATGCGTAATTCCTCCTGAGAAAGTGTTGTCGTATTTTGGTTGTGGGTTGAATATCCCCGAGAACGCAACAGGTTGCAAGGCAAAGCAGCCGATTTTTAGGCAAAATACGGGAAAATACGAATGATGAAAACGTGAGTATCTTTACTTGCCAAAACCGGGTGGTTTTCTTCCAAAACCCTGGCTCCAGGCCCAGAAAGCCAGTTCGAAGTCTGTTTGTACACCCAGCTTTTGACGAATTTGTGACAGGTTGTTGCTCACGGTTTTGCCGCTGATTCCCAAGCTGACTCCCACCTGTTCAATGGTGTGCCCTTCGACCAGCAGCCTTACCACATCCACTTCTCTGGGGGTCAATCCGCAGGTCAGTGTGGTCGCCGGTTCTTGCGTTGCATGGGTGTGCTGTTGCAGGTTCTCCTGGGCGTGCTGTGGCCCGGTGCTGTTGAACATGCCTTGGCTTTGAACGTCACCGGATACAAATGTTTGTTCGCCCAGTGCCATTCGAATGCCTTGAATCAACTCTTCGGGTTCGCTGGACTTGGTCACGTAGGCCCGCGCACCCTGTTCCAGTGCCTTGGCGGCCACCACCGGGCTGTCGTGCATGGAAAGCACCACCAAAGCCAGTTTGGGCCATTTCAAACGCACCCGTTTAATCAGTTCCAGCCCGCTTTGCCCCGGCATGCTGATGTCCAGTACCAATGCATCGCAGGCATGCGTTTTCAGCAAGGCGAAGGCCTGGTCTGCATTGCCTGCCTCGCCGACAACGATCAGGTCGGTTTCAGAGTCAATAAAGCGTTTGTAACCCGCGCGAACTGCCGCGTGGTCATCAACCAGAATTATTCTGGATTCAAGGGGCATGATTTACCTCCACAACCGGAATATGGCATCGCAGCACGAACCGGTCTTCTTCTATGGCCCAGACCACATGGCCTTGCAAGATGGCCATTCTTTCGCGAATACCGGTTAGGCCCAAAGAGGGATTGACGGCAGCAGACGAGGCAACACCATCGTTTTCCACAATCAAGATGAATTCATGGGCCTGCTCATCGAAACCAGCCAATACTTTCAACTTTTTGGTATTGGCATGTCGGGCCGCATTGGTAAGCGCTTCCTGCAAGGTGCGATAAACGGCAATGGGCGCCTCTTTCGGAAGGGCAGGGGTGTTGGGCGCCCAGGCAAAGTCAACGTACCAGCCATGGCGCTTGGCCCAGTTGTCCAGCAGGTCCAGCGCCGCATCGCGAAGTGAAACTTCAAGCAACAGGTGTGGTTTCAGTTCGCGCAGCGAACTGCGCAGCCAGCCCATCATTTCCTGCGCCTGGTCGTGCACGGCCTTTGCGGCCTCTTGTGTATTTGCCTGTGTACTTTTCACCAGAAAAGCAGAGTTCACCGAAATGGAAGTCAGCGATTGTCCAAAGTAGTCGTGCAAATCCTGTGCAATCGTCTGGCGTTCACGTTCTTGCAGGTCCACCACACGGTTTAGCAGCGCGCGGCTTTTCTTTTGCTCGGTGTTAAGGGTTTGAATCAGCTGTGAAACGCTGTCGTGAATTCGTTTGAACTCCTCGATCCTGAATTCTTCAGTGTTTTCCAAGGTGGGAGCTGGTCTTGTTGGGTCGCGCTCCGATTCTTCATAATCGCGCAGCCATTGAACCAGTTGCTGCAAAGGTTTATTCAAGGCGGGCCGAAGGGAATACCACACTACCACGCCGCTGCCCGCTGCCATCAGCAGCAACATGGTGCTGATTAAATAGAGTTCTCGTCGGGTTTCCCGGCGTTCCTGCTCGGCTTTTCGTTCGGCAAGCTGTTGGCGCAGGCGTTGTAGTTCCAGATTGCCCAGGGGTTCGGCATTCGAAAGCCCGCGGTGCAAGTCATCAACCAACTCAGAGGCGGCCGCATACTCGGTTTGTACGTCCAGCCGGCCCATGGTGAACACGACCAACACGCAGCATGCAGCCCAAAGGCCAAGCCAGGTGAGCAATCGTCTAACCAGCAACTCGCTTAAACGCATGGGTTGAATTGTTTGTTTGAATAGCCACAATGTGCACCAGAAACGGCTTGCATAGAAGAGGTGAAATCCTTTTCGGGAAAACTTCCCTGTCGAAATCTGGCAATATTATGAAATATAGACAAGATAAGTCGCGCGGTTGCCTGGCCAATCTCCATGGCGCGCAGAGCAGGCCAATCGCGGGACTTCACAATTACAAATCCAAATCAAAGGGCTGTGTATGTTTGCGCGTCAGCATTCGCATTGGTGCACCCGTGTTGTTGCACTTTCTGTTTCATCATTCCTCGTCCCGGTGTACGCCCAGCAGCTGGAAGAAATCGAAGTGATTTCTACGACGCCCCTGCCTGGTGCTGTGATATCTGTTGATCAAGCACCTTTCAGCGTTAAAAAAATAGACTCTCTGGAGCAAAATTCGAGCAGGGAGTCGATCAGCCGCAGTCTGTTTCGCGGCATCAGCGGTGTTCAGGTGACCGACAACCAGGGCAATCCGTATCAGTCTGACGTGACCTATCGCGGTTTTTCGGTAACACCCCTGTTGGGGACACCGCCCGGCTTGTCCGTGTATGTGGACGGCGTGCGCCAGAATGAAACCTTTGGCGATGTGGTGCGGTTTGATGCCATACCCCAGTCGGCTTTGAAAGAAGTTGCTGTGCTACCGGGCACCATGCCGCAATTCGGTTTGAATTCGCTGGGCGGAGCCATTGTGATGCAAACCAAAAGTGGCCGCGATTTTCAGGGCACACAAGTGGATGCTGAACTGGGCGATTTCGGGCGAACCCGTTTCGGCATTCAGAAAGGTTGGGTCGATGAACCCACTCAACGCGATTTTTATGTGAACTTTAATTCATTTAACGAAGATGGTTGGCGGGTGCTGTCACCGAGTTCTGTCATTCAGTTGTTTGGCAAAATGGGCATTGTTTCCGGTGACACTCAGACCAATTTCAGCTTGGCGCTTTATGAGTCTGACCTGAACGGAAATGGCGTAGTGCCCCGCAGTTTTTACGAACAGAATCGTGCCCAGTCGTACACCTATTTTGACAACACTCAAAACACCGGTGGGCAGTTTGCGGTGGACTTCACGCGCTACTTGCAAAGCGGAGCTGAACTGACAGCGAACGCCTATTACCGCAGCTCCAAATCCACCACATTCAACGGCGATGGCAATGAGAACGAAGACTACCGCTTTGGCGTGGCTGAGTTCGAACCTGACCGTGCAGAAGTGGAAGGCAATCTGGGCCCGGGCACTTACAACGTGACTTGCAGCGCACCGGCTTCTACCGCTTACGCGCCGGGAACGGTGACTTTTGATGAAAACGACCCTGCTGCCATGGAACCTGACAGCGCCGATTGCCCCGGAGCAAACAACCGCGGTGTGTTGAATCAGGATGTGGTGGGATTGGGCTTGCAGTATGCCTTGGCACCATTCGGTGCGCACAAGGTGTTGTTGGGCACCCAGCTTGAATTCGGGAAATCGGATTTCAGGCGCAGCTATGCCTTGGGCGTGTTCAACAATGACCGCACGGTGCGTGAATTGTACGCACCGATTGAGCAAGTGAATGTGGAGGCGAACAACCGCCAATTTGGCGTGTATGCCCAAGACGTGTGGACTTTGAATGACAAAACCACGGTTTTATTGGGTGGCCGCTACAACCACGCCTCGGTGAAAACCACAGATCGTTTAAGCCCGGTTTTGATCAATGAGGAAGGCGAGGCCAGCCCGGGCTTGAACAACGATTACACCTACCAACGTTTTAATCCGTCTGTGGGGATTGCCTATCAAACGGCTGCGCGCAGCACCTGGTATGCCAGTGCGGGCACCAGCAACCGGGTGCCCACACCGGTTGAACTGGCTTGTTCTGACCCGGAATTTCCATGCTTGTTACCGAATGCAATGGCTGCCGACCCGTTTCTTGAGCAAGTGATCACCACCACGGTCGAGGGTGGCTATCGAACCCGTTGGGCTGGCGGTAACAACCAGTATGGTTTCTCTTTCAATATATTTCAGGCCAATAACAAAAACGACATTTTGTTCGTCACCGATGGTGCGGGTTCTGGCGGTTTTTTTCAGAACTACGGAAAAACCCGCAGACAGGGTGTTGAACTGGATTTTGACTGGGAAACACCCGTGTGGAATTTCGGTGCCAGCTACCAGTACCTGGATGCGACGTTTCAAAGTGCAGCCCGACTGGCCAGCGAAGGGAACAGCAGTGCGGTGGATTTGAACGGTGACCCGGCCTTAGAAGGTGGTTTCATTCAAGTGCAACCGGGCAACAAAATTCCCGGCCTGGCCGAACACAATGTGAAATTATCATTGGGTTACAAGGCCAGCGATGCGACCACGCTGTTTGTTGACATGCAGGCGCAAAGCGAGCAGTACGCGCGTGGCAATGAAAACAACCAGCACCAGGCGGGTATCGTGAATATTCCGGGCGATGGGCCAGTTGAGTTTAAGGACAATGGTCGTATTCCCGGTTTTGCCGTGTTCAATCTGGGTGTGAACCACGCCTTGAATAAAAACCTCACCTTGATTGCACGTTTAAACAATCTGTTTGACCGTGAATATTTCAATGGTGCTTTGTTGGGCGGCAATATTTTTGATCGCAACGGTGCCTTGGTGGACGATGAAGGTGACATTACCTATGAATCTTTTCTGGCGCCAGGTACCCCCCGAAATGCGTGGGTGGGGGTCAGTCTGATGTTCTAGTATTTTGAGGCAAGGCCTGAATCGGCTATCCTTTTGGGGTTGTGTTGATTCAGGCTTTGTTTTCACATGTCTTTGAACGTTCGAAATCTTGTCCCTGCTGTTTTTTTGTCTCTAGTGGCGCATCTGGCTCAGGCCCAGTCAGGCGATTGCTGGCAGCAGCACCGTGCTACGGTCTATGAGTGGACTTGTGCTGGTCAAAGCCTGCCCGCAGAAGGGCAGGATTTTGCACTGTCGATTGTGGTGGTTGATTCGCCCAAAGCCTTGATGGTGATTGATTCCGGCGCAACTGCCGCCGTGGGCGAAAGTGCGGCCGCTGCAATTCGTTCCAAATTCGGTACCAAGCCGGTGTGGGTTTTGAATACGCAACCCAAGCCTGAACATGTGTTGGGCAATGTCGGTTTTCGGGCTGCTTTTGCCAGCACACTTGCTCCGGGCGAGAATTTTTCAAGCCGTATTGTGGCTGGCAAACGCACCGCTGATTTGATGCGCGAGCGTTGCCCCACCTGCATTGACAACTTTTCCGAAAGAATGGGAAGCGATTCTGTAAAAGGCACGGAGTCCCTGGTTCCAGGCCGTATTTTACGAACCAAGACAGGTCACCTGGGTTTGCTGCACAACGATTGGGTGCCCTGGAAATTTCGCTTCTACAACGATCTGGAAACCGAAGAGGCGTTGGTGTTGCGCAATCAGGAACTGAAATTGTGGTGGGTAGGCTCGGCTGTTCAAAACAGGGACATTCCCGATTTGTATGATGGCAATGTGGTGGAGCGAATCAATTTTTTGGGTCGCTTGAAGGCGCGAATGGCGGCAGATGACACAGTATTGACTTCATTTGGCGTTTTGGGCCGCGACTGGATAGAACGCAACCTGAACTACTTTGTGCGTGTTCAACAAGCAGTATTGTATGGGCTTGAGGATGGTGTCAGTGAGGTGGAGCTGATTGAGCAGATTAGTGCGCAAATTGGTGAGTTTAAAAACATTGTTTATGTTCAAACCGACCCCAACGTGAATGCCAAAGCACTTGAAACACACCAGTTGAACATTCAACGCATTTTCCGCCAAACAGAGCCATTTGCTTTTTAGAGCCTCTGCTGGAATGTAGCTTGCTAGTAGTCTTTTGAACTGTTGCAAACTGGGACAGGCAAATAACAACACAGGGACTACTTGCATTGACTACCAACAAAACACACACCCTGTTTTTACTGTGGGTGTTGCTGATCAGCCTTACTGGCTTTGGCCTGTACATGACTTGGCACAAAGGCCTTTTTCAATGGATTATCCTGACTGACAACACCCGTATTTGTGTGGTGATCGTGCTGGCATTTGTTGTGGGCAGTGCCCTTGCAGGCTGGCGAAGCATTTATTTGAGTAGGCAGACCCAGTATTTTGAGCAAATTCGTGGTGGTTTCTCCGACTTCAAACTGGGTCAATCCATTTGCCACGATTACCTCACTCATCCCCTGGCACATCCTAGCGAAGGTCAATTGATGGCTGAGGTGATGGCAGAACGCGCGCGCGGTACGCACCAGGTGGGCTGGTTTGTCACGGGGCTTATGATCAAGTTGGGTTTGTTGGGTACCGTGGTTGGTTTCATCATGATGCTCAGTAGCCTGGAAGGTTTGGAGCAGCTTGATATTTCGGACATCAAGACTTTGATGCAGCAAATGACCCAGGGCATGGGTGTGGCCATGAACACCACCTTGGTGGGTTTGATTGGCAGCATTTTGTTGGGTGTACAGTTTTTGATGCTGGATCGCCACGCCGACAAACTGATAGCAGCCACTGTGGACTATGCACACCGAAACGTGAAAGCGAGCTGAGCAGCATGCCGCTTTTCAATCACAAGCCAGACTTTGAGCTGGACCCGTTCACCGACCTGATTTTCAACGCCTTGTTGATTTTCACTTTTCTGTTTCTGATGGCCTTGTTGCTGCTGAACCCGCCTGCCAAAAGCGGAATTATTGATCCCAAGGCCGAGTTTTTGGTGACGGTAAGCTGGCCAGACAACGACCCCAACGACATTGATGTGTGGGCCGCCGGACCCGCTGGAGCGCAGGTGTGGTTTATGCGCCCCCAAGACGGCTTGTTGCACCTGGACCGGGACGACCGCGGCCTGGCCAACGACACGCAGGAGATTGAAGGGCAGGTGTTTGTGAACCCCCTGAACCAGGAGGTGTTGACCATTCGGGGTCGTCCTCCCGGGGAGTACGTGGTCAACCTGCACTACTACAAAACCGAAAACAAATTGCCAGTGCCAGTGAACGTTTATGTTGCAGAGGTGAACCCGAAATTGAAAGTGTTGCATTACTCCACAGTCAACCTGCAGCAAGAGGGCGATGAAGCCACTGCGGTTCGGTTCACGATTGATGCAAATGGCACGGTGAGCAACATCAATCAACTTGAAAAATCTTTGGTGAAGGCAGACGGAAAATGAATGAAGTGTTGGTGGGTTTGGGCATAGCCTATATTTTTCTGGCGGCGCTGTTGCTGTTGGCCCTGGTGTATGGCCGAATGAACTGGACAATCAAGCTGGTTCTGATTGTGGTGTCAGTGGGCTTTTATTGGGTCAGTTACATCAACTGGCAAAATGCACAGGGTTGGCCCAGTCAGGCTGATCTGCCCAAGCGGTTTTTGTTTTACGCGGTGGTGGTGGAAGAACCCGACAAAACAGAGGGCATTAAGGGACGCCTGTTTGTGTGGGCCAGCGACCTGGCCAATGACAGGCCTTCAGACACACCGCGCGCCTATGTGTTGCCGTACGATAAAGAGTTGCATGTAAAGCTGGATGCTGCACAGCGCCAGATGCGCAACGGCAATTTGCAAATAGGGGAAGTGGGCGGCGAATTGTTCGACCCACAGGCCACGCGTGACAACACGCGAATTGCAGACAAGAAAATTGATCTGGAATTCACGGATTTGCCCGACCCTCAGTTGCCGGAGAAGTAAGCCATGTTGAAAATTTTGAGTGTGGCCGTTTTAGCGCTGGGTCTGGCTGGCTGTTCCAAAGTGGGTGGGGGTGAATACTTTCCGCTGAATGAAGGCTTGCAGTGGCACTACAAACTCGATTTTGTGATGCCCGACGGCAAGAACAAAAAAGACTTGATGATTCGCAGCATGGGGCCGTCCAGTTTTAGAACTGAGGAAGACGAAATCCAGGGCATGGTGCGTCGAACCTCGGATGGTACGGACTACCTGGTTCAGGAACGGGAAGACGGCTTTTACCGTGTCGGGAAACGTGTCATTGTTCAAACCAAGCCGCAGGCTGATAAAGCACCACGTCTGATACTGCCCAAAGGCCGAAACCTGCGGGTGGGTTACACCTGGACGATGGACACCAGCCCATATGTGGCGCACTGGATGCCACCCTTCATTGAGGCGAACGCCAGTATCAAGCCATTTGACATGGTGTATGAAATCGCATCGCTGGATGACACCGTGGAAACGCCTGCGGGTGTGTTCCAGAAATGTGTGCGCGTGGACGGCATGGGCAAAATGGTGTTTTATGCCGACGCCAGTGCGGGTTATCAGGAAATTCTGATTAACCACAGTGAATGGTATGCGCCCGGTGTGGGGCTGGTGAAACTGGAGCGCGATGAGCCTTTGGACACCAGCATTATGAAAGGGGGCAAAGTGACCATGGTGCTCAGCAGTTTCATGGATTAAGTGTTACTTGTTGAACAACCCTTCAAGCACCTGGTCGCAAAAGCGTTTGCGTTTGTCACCGTTGCCCGTGACAGTGCAATGTTCAATCAAGACCTGGTCACCTACAAGGCTATGCGATTCTACGCGATCGGCATAAAGAAGAATTTCTTCGGTGTCCAGGCTGAATTTGGAATCCAGATCCATCTGGTTTAAATCGGGTCTGCGCCAGTGCACAGTGAACAGTGGCTGGTTCTGAAACACTTCGCCTTTCTGGTTCTGAAGTTCCGTCACCGCTTGTACCGACAGCATGGGGTGGCTGTTGAACTCTTGCGGGTAGTGGCGTTTCATTTCCCGCATGATGTTGTAAGCGTCGGTTGCGAACAGGGTCACAATTCGATTGCGCGTGACAAAAGTCAGTTGCTCAGTATTCAATCCACGAATTTCCACAATATTGCCGTTGGCCATTTTGTCCATGGAATCGGGTGGGGGCGGGCTGCAGGCCGCAATCAGGGCCGCACAGGCCAGCAGTGTGGCGTGTTTGACATGGCGCAACGTGGGGCGCATTCGTGGTCTCCAGTGTCGTGTTGTTGTGCCAGCAGTATAGGGGGTAAATGTTGTCACCGGGCTTACATAGAGCCAAGTTCCCTTTCCACATAATGCCCAGCCATATCGGCCAGACCCCTGGCGAGGTCATCGAAAGTAAAGCCTGGGTTGGGGTGGTTCAAGTAGCGAATCATGGTGGCGATGCCACTGTTGATGAAAATGTAAGTCATGGTTTGAAGATTGTTCAGCCGCAAAATTTCCGGGTGCTTGATGGCATGCTGGATAAACAGGTCGGCCAGTGCCCGGTATATGGGGCCGAAAGGCACATGCTTTTCCATCAAGGCCGATTCTCGGGCGCAACGCAGGTACAGTTCATCGTCTTTTTTCAGGAATTCAGCGGTCTGGGCAATCAATTCATACACTGCATCGCGCAGTGAAAGCCGAACAACGTTTGTTGTGGCCCCCTGAATTACCCCAACCAGCTCTTTGGAAAAGCGCTCGCCCATGGCGCTGAAAATCGCCTCCTTGTTTTCGAAATATTCATAAATCGAGCCAACACCTACACCGGCATATTCTGCAATTTGTCGCGTGGTTGCGCCTTCTGCGCCATGTTTGGCCAGTGCAATGAAGGCACCTTGAACAATGGTTTCCACCGTGTTTTGGGAGCGAATTTGTTTGGGTTTTCTGGTCATGAATAAATCCGAATTGAATCCGAACAAACGTTCGTTTTAATATGACATTGTTCAATGTCACGGTCGCGCTGTCAAGCGCAATAGGATTTACACATGTTCGGGAAAAAAATTACCAAGGGTGCGAATGCAGTGGTCACCGGCGCTGGCAGTGGTATCGGCCGTGCCTTCGCGCTTGAAATAGTTCGCAGGGGGGGCCGTGTAGTGTGCGCCGACATTAGCCTGGAACGCGCGCAGGAGACCGTGGAAATGATCATGGACCAAGTGGCCGGCAAGCTGAAGAACGCTGACCTGGTGTTTGTACCGCAGGCCTGGGCCGTGAAATGCGATGTCAGCAAGCTAAAGGACGTAGAAGCGCTGGCCTTGCAAGCCGAGGAAATTTTTGGTGGAACCGAGGACAACACCGCCATTGATTTGGTGGTGAATAACGCAGGTGTGGGCGCGGGTGGCAAACCGATTGGTGAAACCACGATTGAAGACTGGAAGTGGACCATCGGCGTGAACCTGTGGGGTGTTATTCACGGTTGCCACGTATTTGCGCCACGTTTGCGTAAAAAGGGTGCTGTAAAAAAGTGCGGCATCATCAACGTAGCGTCCACGGCCAGCTTTGCTGCTGCACCGCTGATGAGTGCCTACAACGTGACCAAGGCCGGTGCTTTGGCATTGACTGAAACGCTTGCTTCCGAGATGGCTGGCACTGGCGTGAATGTGACCGCACTGTGCCCCACCTTTGTGAAAACCAATATTACGAAAGATGGCCGGATTGATGCCGCGTCGAACCAATTGGCCAACAAGCTGATGGAGTGGACCGGCGTGTCTGCCGACGGCGTGGTGAAAGAAACATTGAATGCATTGGACAAGGGGCAGCTGTATGTTTTGCCCCAGCTGGATGCCCGCATGATTTGGCGCATGAAGCGCTTGATGCCCCGCAGTTACACGCGCGGTGCTGGTTTATTGGCCCGTGTGGCCGCAAAAGCTTTTTAAGGAGTACACAAAATGCCTCAACTCGATCTGGAAAAAACACTGCGCCGCATCAAGGAGAATCAATGGGCTTTGGCCGACATTGATTGGGATGCGCCTGGCCGCGAGATGATCACTGAAGAACAGTGGCCCAAACTGAAGGCCTTCATGGCCGACCTGACCTGGATTGAACACATTGGTGCGCGCGGCTTTGCGGCCATGGCCAAAAAAGCCCCGAACGATACTTTGAAAGAAATTTACACTTGGTTTCATGCAGAAGAACAGCGCCATGCCAATGCCGAGCTGGCTTTGATGCAGCGTTGGGGCATGCTTGAAGAAGGTGAGATTCCAGAGCCGAATATCAACCTTCGCTTGACCATTGAATGGCTGGACAAGTACAGCGACGACATGCCCTTGAGCGTTTTGGGCAGTGTAATTCCCATGCTGGAAGTGACGCTGGATGGCGCACTGTGCAAGTTCCTGCTGGATGAGGTGAAAGACCCTGTTTGTCATGAAGTGTTCAAGAAGATTAATGCCGATGAGGCCCGTCATTTGGGTGTGGATTTCCATGTGCTTGAAATGATGGGTCATGGCCCAATGTACCGCCTGGCTTTGGAATCAATTGCCACGGCCATCAACCCCAAACTGCTGTTGGGTGTTGCAGTGTATTTCCCTTTGTTGAATCGCATGCGCGACAACATTGTGACCATGGGTTTGAAGGAAGAAAAACTGTACGAGGCCATGGCCAAATTTGAAAAATACGGTGGTGAAACGCCTGAGGGCCGACGCAACCCCTGGTATCAGGTGATGCGCCTGCATGGAAAATGGGTGATTGATCGCAAAAACCGTTTTTACCATGTACCCGTGGATGCAGCCGTGAAGGCCTCCAATTACATCCCGAAAAGCTGGTTGCCCGAAGTACCAAGCTGGGTGAACAAACTGACTTGGCACACCACGGCTTGAACAATGCGAGAAACCACAATGACGATTGAAATTAGAAAGCCTGCGAAGGCACTGAAAGGCACCACTGCTGCGCGTACTACCGTGCACCGCAGTTCAAGCAAAAGTGCTGCCGAAAAAAGTGGCGAGCATGTGTACGACACCTTGATTATTGGTGCTGGTTTCGCAGGTTTGGGCACTGCGATCAAACTTCGCGAAGCGGGTGTACACAATGTGGCCATTCTGGAGCGAGCCGCTGAGGTGGGCGGCACTTGGCGCGACAACCAATACCCCGGAGCAGCCTGTGACATTCCGTCGAATCTGTACAGCTTTTCCTTTGCGCCGAACCCCAACTGGTCTCGCAGCTATTCCGGCAGCCAGGAAATTCTGGCTTATGTGCACAGCCTGGTGAATGATTTTGGTTTGGAGAAACTGATTCAATATCAGCAAAATGTAACGCGAGTCGAGCTGGACGATGCGCAAGGGCTGTGGATGATTCACACTGACGGCGGTCGAGTGTGGAAAGGCAAAACCGTGATCATGGCCAGCGGTCCTTTGGCCAATGCCAGTTTCCCAAAAATTCGGGGCATTGAGAACTTCAAGGGCAAGAAAATTCACAGCGCGCAATGGGATCATGATTACGACTTCACCGGCAAGCGTGTGGCGGTGGTTGGCACCGGTGCCAGCGCCATTCAAATCATTCCCGAGCTGGTGAAGAAAGTCGACAAGCTGAAAGTATTTCAGCGCACGCCAGCGTGGGTCATGCCGCGTCCCGATTTCTCAACCTCTGAGTTGAGTAAAAAACTGTTCACAAAATTACCCTTTACGCAAAAGGCGATTCGCGAAGCCTTGTACTGGACTCATGAAAGTATGGCCCTGGCCGTGATCTGGAGCTCGCCGGTGACACGCCTTGGCGAACGTTTGGGGCAGGCCTTTTTGAAATCACAAGTGCCTGACCCCTGGATGCGCAGGCAATTGAAACCCGATTACAAATTGGGTTGCAAGCGTATTTTGGTGAGTAACGATTACTACCCGGCCTTGCAAAAAGAAAATTGCGAACTGATTACCTGGCCGATTGCCAATATTGTGGAGCAGGGCATTCGCACTTCGGAAGGCATTGAACACCGCGTGGATTGTATTGTGTTTGCCACTGGTTTTGATGTGCCGAAAAGTGGCACACCTTATCCAATACTGGGTGTGGGTGGTCGCGAATTGGCCAAGGAATGGCAGCGCGGTGCGCAGGCTTACAAAAGCATCAATGTGAGCGGCTATCCCAACCTGTACATCATGTTTGGACCCAACAGTGGCCCTGGTCACAATTCGGCACTGGTGTACATGGAGCAGCAAATCGCTTACGCGGTGAAAGGCATTCGCACCATTCTGGATTCCAACTTGAAAATGCTGGATGTAAAGCCTGATGTGCAGGCCAAACACAATGCCAACATACAAAAGCGCCTGGCAAAAACCAACTGGAACTCCGGTTGCAAAAGCTGGTACCTGACCGAGGATGGTTTCAACGCCACCATGTTCCCCGGTTTTGCTACGCAATATGCAGCGCAAATGTCAAAGTTTGATGTGAAGGCCTACAGGCAGGTGAAAGCAGACGTAACCGCCTGAGGCTTTGTTAATCAAGGTAGTGGGAGTAGTGCCGCCCCCAGTGACTCGTGACGGTCCTGGGGGCTTTTTAATTCAATGCTTACGATTTGATGAACCAGAACTCGTTGATCAAACCAATGATCAGCGCCACAATCACAATGACATCAGCCTTGATGACTCGTGCAATCAATGAGTTGTAGTCGCCCACTTGCCACGCCACTGCAATAAAGCCAACGGTGCTCACCAGGCCAAAGCACATGGCCAGCAGGCGCAAATCGGCTTTGAACATGGCCACCACGAACAACACACCCAGCAAACCGAATAACAGTGCGCGGTGTTGCATGGCGATCAATAAATTGGGATCGGTTATGCCTACTCCGTACAGCTTCTCGAGCGATGTTTTACCCATGATTCCGCTGAGGGGTAAAAAATGGATGAAGGCCGCGATGGCCAATGCAATGTTGCTGATCCAGTTCATGGTGTTTCCCTTGTTGAGCCTCGAGTATGAGATAAGATTAGCCGTCCAATCAATGACCTCTCAGATCAATAATGTCCACGCCTGCTGCTGAAATGACCGCTCTTGATCAACCCCCCGCACCGGTCAGCCTGATGCAGGCTTTCTGGTTCTGGTTAAAGCTGGGTTTCATCAGTTTTGGCGGGCCAGCCGGGCAAATCGCCATCATGCATGAGGAACTGGTTGAGCGTCGTCGCTGGATTTCCGAGAAGCGTTTTTTACATGCCCTGAATTACTGCATGTTGTTGCCGGGCCCGGAGGCTCAACAGTTGGCCACTTACCTTGGGTGGTTAATGCACCGCACCTGGGGGGGAATAGTGGCAGGTGCATTGTTTGTTCTTCCTTCGCTGTTTATTTTGGTGTTGCTTTCTTGGGTTTACATTGCGTTTGGCGATGTGCCTGTTGTTGCCGGTGTTTTCTATGGCATTAAGCCAGCGGTGACCGCGATCGTGTTGCATGCAGCACACCGCATTGGCTCCCGTGCCCTGAAAAACAACTGGATGTGGGCAATTGCGGCAGCGTCGTTTGTGGCGATTTTTGCCATGAACGTGCCCTTTCCCATCATTGTGGCCACAGCGGCAATCATCGGCCTTGTGGGCGGAAAATTGTTCCCCGCCAAGTTCAACGGCAGCGCCGGGCATGCCGGTGCGCAAAAATCGTATGGCGCTGCTTTAATTGACGACAACACCCCGACACCCGAGCATGCCCGTTTCAGCAAAGTTCATTTGGCCAAAGTGCTTGTAACCGGTGCACTGCTGTGGCTGGTGCCCATGGGTTTGCTGACAGCAAGCCTGGGTTGGCAAAACACCTTCACGCAAATGGGCTGGTTTTTCACCAAGGCGGCTTTGCTGACCTTTGGTGGGGCTTACGCCGTGTTGCCTTATGTGTACCAGGGTGCGGTAGGTCATTATGGCTGGCTGACACCCACGCAAATGATTGACGGCTTGGCCTTGGGTGAAACGACCCCCGGCCCGCTGATCATGGTGGTGGCATTTGTGGGTTTTGTGGGTGCCTATGTGCAAGCCGCATTTGGGCCTGAGCATGCATTTGTGGCCGGCGCGTTAGCCGCAGCGCTGGTGACCTGGTTTACTTTTCTGCCTTCTTTCCTGTTCATCTTGGCGGGTGGCCCCTTGGTTGAAAGTACCCACGATGATTTGAAATTCACAGCGCCGTTGGTGGCCATCACCGCGGCAGTGGTTGGTGTGGTGGTGAACCTTTCAGTGTTTTTTGCCTATCACGTGTGGTGGCCCAGTGGTTTTTCTGGCCGGTTTGACTGGATTGCCGCTTCAATTTCGGCGCTGACCCTGATCGCTTTGTTTGGATTCAAGCGATCGATTATGCAGGTACTCGGCGCAGCCGCCCTGATGGGTGCCTGTTTGAGTTTGTTTGGCTTGCTTTGACCACAAGGCCATGGCTGGCAGCGGAGCGCTTTTTGACAGGCATTCTTCTTTTGAGTAATTTTTTTGACCCACTTTGATTGTTTCATTGTCACCTAAGGTTTCAGCAAGCTTCAACCAGTAAATCTTGGTGTTTGGGCTGAGATTGGCCGCTGCCTGGTAGTAATCAAGCCTGCCTAGGGCTTGCCCGTTGGGGGTCGCAATTACAGAATCTTGCGGCATTGCTTCTGCGATGCTGTAACAACTCAATGCCAACTGATGTGAACTGCTTCCAACAGATTTGAAGCCACAATGTTCTGCAAGCAATGATGAGCCAAGTATTGCGGCTACGGTTTGTGGCAAATTTTTGAATTGCTTGCTGCTCGAGGGAAGGCTTTCCGAACCTTTGTTTTTTATCTCGGTGAGTTGTTGGGTAAGCAAAGAGTTGACTGATTGCATAATATGGGCTCTTGAGTGAAGTAAATGCGAATAGTGCAGCTACGTAACACCGCTTAAAACAAGAGTTCCTACAGAACGGAGACGAAGTTTGATAACCAAAGAAATGATGAATGAATTCATCAACACGCAATTTCCACAAAGCAAAATCACGGTTGAACATGTCGATGGCGAATCCGCTACCATTCGTCACAAAATTACGGTGGCTGAGTTGCGCCCCGGTGGCACCGTGGCTGGCCCCGTCATGTTTTTGGTGGCCGACTGCGCCTTGTATGTGGGCATACTGGGGCGAATTGGCATTGTGCCTTTGGCGGTGACCACGAATATGAACATCAATTTTTTGAGGAAACCTTCTGCAGACCGTGACATCATCGGCGTGTGCAAATTGATCAAAGTGGGCAAAACGCTGGCAATTGGCGAGGTGAGTGTGTACTCCGAAGGCTTGCCTGAACCCGTTGCACATGCTGTGGGCACCTATGCCATTCCGCCCAAGAAAGACTGACTTGCCTAATTCAAAGGAGCAACACCATGAGCAACACCATTCGCGTACTGGGTATTTCGGGAAGTCTTCGTGCAAAGTCGAGCAACACGGGTTTGCTGCGCGCCGCCGCCGGGCAGTTGCCTGAGGGCATGGAAATGCAGTTCGCCAATTTAATTGATTTGCCGTTTTTCAATGCCGACCTTGCTGAAAGGCCGGCCGCTGTTCAGGCTTTTTTTGAACAATTGAAACAGGCCGATGCATTGATGTTGGCCTGCCCTGAATACAACTATTCGATTGCACCTGCCTTGAAAAATGCCATCGACTGGGCCTCGCGTTATCCGGACAATGCCTTGCTGGCTGGTAAACCCGTGGCCATTTGCGGCGCGGGTGGCGGCATGGGCACCTCACGCGCCCAATACCATTTGCGGCAAGTGTGTGTGTATCTGGATTTACATCCTTTGAACAAGCCTGAAGTATTTGCTAATGCATTTGCGGGTGGTTTTGATGCCGATGGCAATGTGACGGACGAGAAAATCAAGTCCAACCTGGCCGCCCAGTTGCTGGCCTTGAAAGCATGGAGCCTTCGCCTGAAAGGGTAGGGGTGAAATAAATTTCACATCAACCCTAAAGAATCATTTTTTCCAAGCGTTAATGAATCATGAGCAGCGCACGACAGTGCACGACACTGAAGGCGACTGACTCTTAACTCAATAAATTGCTTGGAGAATTAAAATGCTAGGAATCAACACCAACGTAGCCTCACTGACCGCCCAGAAGAACCTTTCAGGCTCTGGCATGGGTTTGAACAACTCAATTGCCCGCTTGTCCTCCGGACTGCGTGTGAACAGCGCCAAAGACGACGCAGCAGGCCTGGCCATTGCCGAGCGCATGCAAGCGCAAATTCGCGGCTTTGATGTGGCGGGGCGCAACGCCAACGACGGTATCTCTTTGTTGCAAGTGGCCGACGGCGCCATGGGCAAGATCAGCGACAACCTGCAGCGTATGCGTGAGTTGGCTGTTCAAGCCAAAAACGGCACCTTGAACCCCACCGACCGTGTGAACCTGAACCGTG